>Ga0164243_10000188_pt1 | contig 142168 bp, 175 predicted proteins | sample OricompcompostOP_FD_108781 | JGI IMG/M metagenome (GOLD analysis project Ga0164243, IMG submission 108781) | Organic Plus compost microbial communities from Emeryville, California, USA - Original compost - Organic plus compost (OP) | ecosystem: Engineered > Solid waste > Mixed feedstock >...
ATTATGGCGCAACGGCCGGCGGATTCTTGACAGTGCCCGTCGGCACTCCGTAAATGCGCGCCACGTGGCGGGATAGCTCAGGTGGTTAGAGCGAAGGTCTCATAATCCTTAGGTCGGCGGTTCAAGTCCGCCTCCCGCTACCATAAGTCCGCTGAATTCCTTTGCTTTTTCGTGTTCTCCAGTTTCAACAGGACCAGAACACAACGCGGACAAATCGGACACAACCCACAGCGCAGAGCAGAGAGTTAGCACACAACCATGCACACGCACTGCTACTGCCGGAATCCCTCCAGCCAATCTTCCAAGTCCGACAGCCGATAGACGACCTTCGCCTTCCCAGACACCCCGATCCTGAAATACCTCGGTCCGCGCCCTTCCAGACGCCACTTCTCAAGCGTGCGTGGCTCGTAGTGCAGCATCTTCGCCACCTCTATCGTGGTCAGGAAGACTGGCAGCTTTCGTTCGTCGTCACCCGTCATCGTTCGAAACTGCGCCCCCGACTGCAACCTAATGCCTTCACCACGCCATGTCCCCTCTGCTAGGATGGGCCGCAGCGCCAGCTTTCCGGATGACCATGCAAAACTCCCCTGAACTCGCCAAGACCGAACGCCAGCTAAACACCGCACGGGTGACGTTCAACGTCGCCCGCATGGAGCTTGGCACCATACTGTCAGGGTTGAAGGCCAGGGAAGGGGCTTCCGACAGGTTGATTTATCATGCCGACGAGTATGGCGTTGAGCACACGATGAAGGTGCTGGCCAAGGACCCTTCGTCGTTCGAGCTTCCGGGACCGTTGCCGGCCAGCGCCATGGCGCGCATCGAGAACAACCTCGCCCGCGCCTATAAGGCCAACCATGACGTTGATGCCGCCATGGCCGAGCACGAAAACCTTGCAGCAAAGGTGGACCCGTCACGGCCGAAGGCTATCCTGCTCGATGGCAAGGAAGTCATCCCCGGCACATCCGGCGCCGTTGTTGAACGGGCCACCGGAAGGCCGCTCCCCACGACCGAGGTGGAAACCACCAACGACCGGGATAACGACACCGACCGCCATTAACAGGCACGACCGTCAGTCCCCGATCTGGGACAGCTCCGCCCTGCGCAGCACGGCAGCCCTGATCAAGCACGCCAGCTTGGCGCTCTTCTCCGGTTCAGCGCCCACGATCCGCACGGCACAGTTCGCATCCCTGAAGGCGATCCACGCACGCTGGGCCCCACGCAAAGGTCCGTCGCTTTCGCCGACGGCATCCAGGGTCGCCAGCGCCTTCCGGTAAGCACCCGTCAGCTTCTCCTCGGCATCCTCGTGCACCGCCATGAGGCACCCATACCCAGCCGCCTCGCCTTTCAGCTCCGCGCACTCCTTGGTCATCTCGCCATACTCCCGGACCGCTTCCTCCATCGGAAAGCTCTCCAGCCCTACAACATAGCTCGTTGCGTCTTGGGCAACCGCGACCCCGGTCATTCCGACAACCGCCAGAAAGCTCAACAGCTTCATTTTTTCCCCCATGTCCCTTCCATTGCATCGCGACGCCCCAGATTCGCAGGATACCCGGCAAGGGAAAAGGGGGTGTTCGGCCGGACAACCGGCCGGAGCGGGGAGGAAAAGCCTTCCCGGGACGACCGGCCAACCAAGACCGGATCACACCCCATGAAACCCAATCAATACCAGGCCGCCGTGGCGGCCACCTACGCCGGCGGCGAATATGCCCACATCGGCCAGAGCAACACCTGGCGCGACGACATCAAGAGCTGCGGCGACAGCCTGTTCGGTTTCCTGATGAACGAGCTCGACGAGGACGTCACCACCCAACCTCGCCTAGCCATCTCACGCCTGACCCACGCCACCGGCCATCTCATCGCCGCCATGGAGGCCGTCATGCCCCTCGTGGAAGCCGCCGAGGATGCCCAGAGCCAGAGCGGGGACGCGGCCGGCTGAACGGCCGGCGGGGAAGAGAAAAGCTCCCTCCGCGCGGCCGCCAGAGCCACCGGAGGGAAATCCCCATGACCACGCCAGCATTACAACAAACCGACCTCAACCAATTCACCGGCACGCAGACCTATTACCGGCACGCGCTAAACCGGAAGGTCACCTACACCGATGGCGTCAAATATTTCGCCGACCGCGCCGGTGCGCACTGGTTGATCGACATTCTCGCGACAGAACTCGAGCGCCTCGCGAGAAAACACGGCATCCTCTTCATCACGGCCAAAGCCCGCGACGGTAAAGCCGATCTCGAAGCCCTGCCCGACCACGGCAAACCACCCCTTTGGTCACGGCATATTTCGCTGACCGATCTGCCCGAGGGGGATTGGCGCCTCTGGATGGCGGATGGCGCGCCGGAAGGTACCGTCGTCATCATGCTGCCGTCGGAATACTAAGTCCCGCTTCGCCCCAGCAAACCTAACCAACCGCGGGCAACCACTTATCGCCCGTCCCAGCGCATGCGCCCGCACCCGCCAACAGAAAGTACGCACGATGCCCGCCAAAGCCTCTAAGAACCGAAAGCAAGCCGCCGGCATGGTCCGCGATTACTTCAAGCGCCATTCGCGCGAAGTCGCCGGCGACCCGCCCAGTCAACTTCCCGCGCTTATCCAGAACAGCAGCCCCAAAACACTTCGCCGCGCCGCCGACGATTTCGGCGCATGGTGCCTCCAGGTCATCGACCATATCCCTGCCGCTGTCGTTGAAAGCTTTCCCGACCGCCAAAGCCTCTTCGATGCCGTCCTCGAAACCGTCATCTGGTCGGATTTCAAACCGCCTTATCAAGTGGAGCTTTACGCCGCCGAGGTGACCTCGCCGGACGAACGCGCACGGCAGGAGCAGCTGCAGGAAGAACAACGCGTCCAACACGCAGACCGATCTCTCCGACTCCATAACCTCCGAAAGGCTCAGCTCGAAGCCACAAAGTCCAGGCTTATCGAGGAGCTTCGCCTGCAAGGCGCCCGGCTCGCCCAGATCCCCTACGCCATCATCGCCGACGGAAGCATCTCCATCATCCGCGTCGAAACATACGACGCGGCCGCGCAGCGCATCACGCTCGCCGACGACCTCGACCACGCCCCGAACGGCCTAGTCCAGCTGCTGCAAGACTTCGCCCGCCACATGGCCGCCCACCACATGAGCGCCGACGACGCCGAAGGCAGCGAAGGTACCGTCAGCCTCGATACCGGAACCCACACCGCCGTCATCCGCCACACCGCGCGCACCGTGACGCGAACCATGTCCGAACGCGAAATCTGACCGCTGGGCAGGCAAACCCTTTGCGCTGAACCCCGCACCGCGTCACCATCCGGCAAAGGAAAGTGCCCCATGCACAGCACCCATATCGTTCCGCTCCTCCCTCGTTTCACTTTGGAGCACGACCGCTACGTCGTGGACCCCGACAACGGCCACGTATGGGTCGCCGGCCCCGACCGTTCCATTTCCTTTGCCGACATGGAATTCGCTTTGACGCTCACTGCCCTGACGATCTTCCACGACGGCGGCGCCGATGCACAACGTCAGCGCGCCGAGCAACTGATCGCCTCGGCCGAAGCTTTCGACCGCCTTCTCGGTTACGACCCGGCCCCCCGCAGGCACTCGCTCAATGTGATCATGGCTTCGGGTTCGTCAGATGATGATCCCCCTGATCCCGAGGCACACCGATTTTAATCCACAACGACACCGCACCCCATGATCGCCAAAACCAATCCCATTACCCCAGACGACGTAAAACCCGTCCTCAGCCTTTACCGACGACACCTCTTTCACATTTTCACCCTCACGGCATTCCTCACAGCACTCGCGGTCGCCGACCTCTTCAACGGCAACGTGCGTCACGCCATTTTCATCTCCACATTCTCGTTCGTGATGGCCTGCTGGGGCGCCTACTACACCTGGATCTATTTCTCGGTTGCCCACACCATCGGCCAGAACCCAGCCCCGTCCACCCAACAGAAGCCACTCCGATGACCACCGTCAGGAACGCCGCCTCCGCGCAACGCCGCTACGACCTCACCGTCAAAATCGATTCCAAGACCGAAATCAGCGACACCGACCTCACCAAGGCGCAGCTGCTCGCGAACCTGGCGGAGTACGCCGAGGCCTACCTCGACCGCTGGCAAATGAACTTGGTGATCCGCGTGACCAAACCGCCCCGCCACCGCGCTTAAGAGCGAAAGGGGGACCGCGGGCCGGCGAGCCGGTGGCACAAGAGGACGCAACCTCCCGTCCCGGCGACAAACAAGCCGGAGACGTTCTCATGCCCAAATCCACCGACACCTTCACCCCCCTCGAGCTCGAGGCCGCGCTTTGCGTCTGGGAATGGATCGACAGCCGCAGCGTCGGCCTCACCGACGACGTGCGCGCCGACGTGCTGTCATTGCGCCAAGCGATCGGCACGGTCGAGTTACGTTCCCGTTGCGGCCACATCGGCCGCTACTGCCTGAAGGTCTATGACCACATCCCGGAAGCCGCCCGCGACGGCCACGCTTACGACTGGGAAGTCATCCCGGCCATCCTGGAGACGTTCGACTGGGTCCGTACCACCGAACCACCGCATCCGCCCGAACAGTGCGCGCTGCTCGTAACCCACGCGCTCACCTCCGCCTCCAGAAACACGCCCGGCGCGGTTCAGCCCCAGCCCGCGTCCGCGCCCTACATTCCGCCCGCCAAGGACCTGATCACCCCGTTGCGCGACATGCAGCTGCGCGCCACCAAGCTCCGCGTTATCGCCGAGCTGGCGGCCGCCGATGTCGCCCGCGCAACCATCTTCTACAAATCCACTGACGAAGACACGTTCACCGTGGGCAAGATCGATGCCTTCAACGAGCAAGGCTTACCTGCGGCCCTAAACGTCCCACTCGATGAAACCTTCTACGCCCTGGAAGAACTGCTCGAACGATTCACCATCGACATCGTCTGCCACCGCCACAACGGCTTCCAGGACGAGGCGGGCTGCGAAGGTTACGTCCACATCAACGTCGCCGACGGAACAGTCGCCATTGAGCACACCGCGATGGAACTCGCCTACGTGAACGCGCAAAGCTCCATCTGACATCGTTCCGAAGAGGGAAGGCGGGCCTGCGGCCACCGGAGCCGGGGCGGGAAGGGAAGGGCTTTTCCCGCCGCCGGTTCGACCCTCATCCGGAGACACCCCATGACCGAACCCGATTTCGACGCCCAGCTGCAGGCGTTCAAGCGCTTCGTGCTGCAAACCCTCAAGGCCGCAAACATCGCCAAAGCCGAAATCCTCTACGACGGCGCCGGCACCAACGCCGACATCGAGGAGGTGAACCTCGGCGACACCCCGTTTCCGCAATCCACGCCGATTACTATGCCCGCCCACGGCGAGTGCGGCGAAACCCGCACGTGGATCTCCCTCTCCGACCTGCTGCACAACTTCGCCACGGACGTGGTTGCCCTGCACCACAATCCCGATAACGAGGAAGACGCCTTCGGCACCATCACCCTCGATGTGCAAGCCGCCTACGTCACCCTCGAGCGCTGCCAGAAGATCGTCCACTCGGAAACGGTGGAGGTCTGATCATGGGCCTCGACATGTTCGCCTACACCGTAAATGCGGCACCCGCCGACCCGGTAGACTTCCCCGAACCCGACGACAAACCGGCCGAGCTGTTCTACTGGCGCAAGCACCCCGACCTGCACGGCTGGATGCAGCGCCTTTACCGCGACAAGGGCGGCACCGACCCCTTGTTCAACCTGTCCCCGCTCGTTCTCACGGCAGACGACCTCCGCCAGCTTGAGCAGGACGTCGTCGCCGGACACCTCCCGAAAACCACCGGGTTCTCCTTCGGCAAATCCTCCTCCGCCGACAAGCTTGACGACATCGAGTTCATCGCCAAGGCCCGCGCCGCCATCGCAGCCGGCAAGACCGTGTTCTACACGGCGTGGTTCTGACCTCCCACTAAATCCAATGAAAGCACGACCCTTGACCTACGCACCGATACCAATCACCAGCCTTCCCACCAACACCCCGGTTCTGCTCGGCCGCTCCAAGCCGACGCCTGCCGACACAGACGACACCCGCCGTCAGCTATTCGAGGAAGCCGTGCTAGCCGCCATGCGCCAGCACCATCCGGGCTACCTCAAGCTCGACGGACGAGCCATCCGGCTGGCCATGAACCGCGCTTTCGTTCGCTTCCTGCTCGAGCGCACGCGCGGCAACCAGGCCCGTGCCGCAGAACTTGCTGGGTTCAACCGCAACACGCTGCGGACACTGATCAAGCGCTTCGCCATCGATTGGACCCAATACCTCGACGGCGGTCGACGCCCAACAGGGCGCCGCAACCACGCGGCCTGATCCACAACCCAACGAAAGCCCGCCGCCATGGCCGATTACACTGGCATCACCAGAATAAACTATTTCCGCGTCAAGAACGCCGCCGCGTTCCTATCATGGTGCAAGGATCTCCAGCTCACCCATTGGGACAAGAAGTTCCCCGAACATCCTGGCGAAACCTTCTACGCCATTACCGCCGACGACCGCGGCAATTGCGACGGGTGGCCCACCTACGTTGAGGATGAACACGGGGAACAGATCGACGACTACAATTTCGCCGATGACCTCGCCGAACACCTAGGCCCCCGCGACGTCGCCATCCTCAAGGAAGTCGGCAGCGAAAAACTCGCTTACCTCACGGGCTATGCCACCGCGATCGACGCCTCCCGCAAATCCGTCACCATCTCGCTGCGCCAAATCGACGAGCTCGCTGAGAAGACCTTCCCCAGCCTCAACATCACCGAATGCATCTACTGAACCAATCGAATGCAACACCATGACCGATAGACCCGCCCGCAACACCTTCGGACCAACGTCGACATTACCTACGCGACGTTCTGACTAACCCGCCAACGAAAGACCTGCCCATGCTCAACCCCTTCGAACGCGCCGCCATCCAGGCCTATCGACGCGGCCAGTACACGCACCTGTTCGAAGCTGCCGACAAGCCCACCTTCGATGCGGCACTCGACGACTGCGGCGATGCCCTACTTGCCTTCATCCTGCGCGACCTTTCCACCGAGGAAGATTGCGACACCCTCGATGCCGCCATCAACCGCATGACCACCGCGCAGGCCGATCTGACAACCGTGCTGCAGGCCTTGCGCCGCACCCCGTGCCCGCCATCCGCGAACCCGGAACATAACGTCACCTGGACCATCGACATAAACGCCGACACGCCGCGCGAAGCCGCGCGCCAGGCGCTCGACATCCAGCGCGATCCTTTTTCCACCGCCACCATGTTCACCGTCTACGAACACCGCACCGGTCAAACCCACCAAATCGACCTCGAAAACGACGATGGCTAAACGAAAACGCACCTTCCGCATCGACCGGCAGAATTCAGATAACCAATACCTGCACGTCCATATCGACAAACTCGGCACGCTCATCATCAAGCGTGAGGACGAAGGCATCGTGCTGGACCTCTATCCCTATAAGCGCCTCGACCTCGAACCCGTCGCCGGAACCTGGGCCATGGACAGCGACATCACCGCCCCACTTGAGGCCGAAGACGACAATGCGCCCTCTAACAATTCCACCCAACACCAAGGAGCCCCGCATGATGAAAGCTGACTGCCACAACTGCGGCGCCCACACCCTTTGCAGCAATGTCCTTGATGTCGGCTGGATCTGCGCCGACTGCCGCTCCTTATGGGCGCCCCCCGACCACGTGCTCGCCCAGCACTACGATCTGGTTCGTGCCCGCACCGGCCACGCCTACTTCGCACAGATCTGGCTCGACAACCGCTCAAGCCCCATCGGCACCATCCAAGAAGTCCGCGGCTGGGCCCGCGCCCGCGGCGCCACCATCGAACACCGGGAGTTCGCGGTGCCGTTCACCCGCTCCCCGCAATACCAACCCAAGGAAAGCCTTATGCCTTGAAACCCGACCGCACGCCCTTCCGCGTCAACCGCAATGCCAGCGACCACCAGCTCTTCGTCGTCGACGTCGCCAAACGCGCCACTGTCGCCATCAAGAACCAGCCAAACTCCGTCGAGGTCGACATCTGGCCCTACCGCAACCTCAACGACGAATACCCGCTCTCCCGCTGCACCGTGCCGCTACCCGAGCAACACCCGGGTTCCGACAAGCCTGATCCCTTGAAGCTGTTCTTCCTCTGCGATGACCTGGAGCGGGAGGCCAACACAGACCTCCTCGTTTGGGCCCGCACCCCCCACGAGGCCATCACCTACTGGCGCGCCTATTACGGACCCGACGAGGTCGGCGATCGCGAGCCCGATAAGATCTGGGCAGTGCCCATCTCCCCACGTAATCCCGGCCCCATCGCATGGAACGAGCCCGACGGTCTCATGATCGCCGAACCGTGACGCTTCCGCTTAAGCCTAACACTCAGCTCATCACAGTAATGCGTCGTCCCCCATACCTCGGCTTGCGATAGTCGATCCGAACCTCTTCCAGCCCTTCGAAAAACAAAACCGCCGCCCCCGACAGATCCCACAGATAATGCTCCGAAAGCCACGACTGCAGAAACTTCGCAGGCACCGACACAACCAACACGCCGTCCGCGAACCGTACAAAATGCATGGACAGGAACCAACTTTCGAACACGTCGCGCCCCAGCCGCCCGCGCAGTTCCCGTAAGGTCCGATCAAAACACTCGTCCAGAGAAACCTTGGATACGACAGGCGCGACCACCTCGGGCTTCGCACCGGCCGCTTGCGCGATGCTATTACCCATAACAACCGCGCCACCCATCCCCGAAATCAAACCGAATAAACCGCGCCGCGTAAGCCCCATAGCCGCCTCCATGCCAATACCGACGGCAAATATAACAACCGACTATGGCTAGCTTGGACCGAGGCTCCCCCAAACCACCCCTTAATTGAAAATCCCCCTCTTTTGACCTATTATCCTGCCACCAAGAAAGAACCAGCATGACCCTACGCGCCTACGTCCTCCGCGATCGCAAACCCGTGCACGAACCTGACATCACAAAGGCCATCCTCTTCGCTGCCGACCGCAAAAATGTGCAGGTAGGCCTCGACGCCTCGACCGCATCGGGCCCGCAACCATCTCCACCCTCTTTTTCACCTTTCCACCGGACCAGCACCGAAAACGACCAGTCATCTTTTTCGAGACCATGATTTTCGGAGGTAAACTCGACACCTTTCAAAAGCGCGCCACCACCTATCAACAGGCAGAAGCAAACCACGCCGACGCCTGTAAGCGTGTCCGCGCCAACCTCGACAGTTGACCCCTAACGGGCATAATTATTGGATGCCCACCATCTTCCTCAGCGGTTCGCGCGCAATCACTATCCTCCCCGAGCCGGCACTCCCGGGCCTTCACGCCATCACCTCTCAAAACTTACCCATCATCATCGGCGACGCCCCCGGCGCAGACACCGTCTTGCAGCGCCATCTCCATCACCTCGGCTACCACCACGTCACCGTGTTCTGTTCTGGCGCCCACTGCCGCAACAACATCGGCAACTGGCCCCTCCAACAGGTTCCGGTACCGCGTCACGTCCTGTTCGGATTTCAGTTCTACGCCGCGAAAGACCGAGCCATGGCGGCACGCGCGGATTTCGGATTCATGCTGTGGGACGGACACAGCCCCGGCACGCTCATCAACGTGATGCGCCTTGCCGAAGCCGGCAAGAAGGCCCGGATGCTCAACGCGCCCACCGGCCAGCTCCTAACCTTCAGCACCCGCGACGACTGGCAGAAATTCTACGCTTCGCTTCCACCCGTCATCCGCAAGCGCGTGACAGAGCGCACTATACCCGGGGATCTGGACCGCGAAGCCGACCCTCCCGATCGCGAGGTCTGACCCGCAATCATTCCAACTGCGCTGCCTTCATCCTGTGCACGGCTAACGCCAGCCGATCCGGCATCCGCTACATTGCGCCCATGCCTAAACCATGCCGCAACGCGATGACCCGCCGCATCACTCCGCGCGACCGATTTTTAATGCTCGCACCAGACAACCTTCCCACGACCGCGCAAACCTGGGCCGCGCTACGTCACCTGAGCAAAATCGAAAACTACTCCAACAAGGACAACCCCGAGGACATCCTGTGCTCCGCCGGCGCCATCCTTGAATTCGCCAATCAGTTCGCGCTCAGCGCCATCGCGTCAGTCAAGGGCATCCCAGCCGCCCGGCGGCGCGAGCTTGTCGAATACATCCACGAACAGTTGAGCGAGGACCACAAGTCTGCCCTCTCCATGCTCAACCAGGAACTCCGCGAAGCCCTGAGCGTCTTTTCAGAAAAATAACCCGCGCCGCGTTCCGTGCGCCAAGGCCACACCCCCGTATACCGGAAACATGCACCATGCATGCACCCTGCCTAAGTTGGCGGCATGGCACCTTGGCACCAAGGTTCACTGGTGCCTTTGATGCTGGCACCATGATACTGCGAGCAATGTCAATGCCGGACGGTGAGCTGCGCCTCTACTGCACCCGCATGAGCCAAGTCATCTCCTACTTCGCCGACGACGGGGAAGGGGGTTCCATGCTCTGGCTCGAACCCTCCGAACTCGCCCGCGTCTCCCAGGCCACCCTCGACGAGATGCGTCCGTGGATCATCGGCCACATCGCCGAACGCCTCCACTGTTCCCCCCACGAGGTCGAGGGCTACTCCATCAAGGACCTGTGTGAGCGTCTCAACTGGCGCCCGGAACCTCCCCGCCATCCTTGGCAGGTCAAGACGCGCTCGCCCGAGCGCGACCGCAAGCGGCCCACCCGCTGACCCTACGCCTAGCTACGCCTAGACCCCCCTTAGATACTCTATCCCTCAAGTAAAACTCACCGTAAAAGCTTCCTGCTTCGTCTCACGGGCTAGAACAATTCCGTTCACCGTCCAAAAAATCCTCGGGGGTCCGGGGGCAGACAGCCCCCGGGTCTCTCCTTCTGCATGGCTGTTGCTTTGGCCGAACTGTGCACGGCTTGTATGCACCTCATCTATACCACAATCATGTCACATGGTATGCAGCTACGACTTGGAGCAAGCAATGCGTTTGGGCCCCCAAGTGGGCCCATACGCGGGTCACTCGGCCTCCGGCCTCGAGACCCAAATTGCTTGCCCTCAAACGCCGGGGGGCTTTATCGCGCCGATGACGACGACCGCTGCCGACACGAGGATTCGCTCCACGGCCACGCGTGCCCGGATGAATCGTCGGCAGAAGGTGGCATTCACGGACGATGAGCTCGCAAGGCTCCGCCTTGCTGCGAAGAACGCCGGCATCAAAGCTTCGCAGTTCATCCACCGCGCCGTCGTCAGCCAGCTTTCGGAATCCGCACCAAAGCCGGGTGCATCCACCGGAGCGCCTGTTCCGCTCACTGAGACGCAAGCGCATTTGAAGAGAAAGTTCCGCCTCACGCCCGATGAGGCCGAAAGACTGCGCAGCGCCGCCAAAGCGGCCGGGCTGCATCAGCACGAATACGTGCGCCGCGCGGTCATGGCATCAATCGCCGGCGTTCCCGGACCGCGTCCCAAGAAAACCGCCGCGACCAACCACCTAGCCGTCGAGATCGCGCGCCTCGCCTTCCAGGTCGGAAAACTCGGCAACAACGTGAACCAGCTCGCCCGCCAGGCGAACACGGGGCTGGTTCCCCTTACACGCGCGGAGATCGAATACTTCAACAACATGCAGCAGCGCCTTCTCACCCTGGCCACCGCGGCAATCGAGAAAGTGCTGGAATGATCGGCAAGATTCCGCGCCCCGGGAACGGATTTAGGGGCGCCTTCAACTACCTCATGTACGGAAAGAAGAACGACGAGCGCGAAGACCGCGCCGCGTGGTTCTCAACGCGCAACATGTTCGTCGCCGACATCGACAAGGTGCCGTCGATGATGCGCGCCACCGCCCAACAATCCACCCGTTGCAAGAAACCCGCCTACCACATGCTCATCTCCTGGCGGCACGACGAGAACCCTTCCGAGGAGGTGATGCGCATGGCGGCCGAGCGCACCCTGGCCGACCTCGGCCTCTCCGAGCACCAGGCCATGCTCGCCGCGCATTACGACACCGGACACAAGCACCTGCACATCCTCGTCAACCGGGTGCATCCCGTGACGGGGAAGGCGTGGCATACGAGCAAGGACTGGGAACGGATGGAACGGTCCATCGGGCGGCAGGCGAAGGAGCTGGGCCTCTTGTTCGTGCCGGGGCGCCACAACCAGCCGGACATGAAAAAGGCGCGCCCCCAGCGCGCCCGCGACGGCGAATACCAGCAGGCGAAGCGGGAAGGGGCCGAACTTCCCCAAGCGCGCTTCTCCAAGGACGAGATCCTCTCCCGCCGCAAGCAGCTCGCCCCCGTGTTCGACCAGGCAAGGTCGTGGGACCAGCTCTCGCGCCTGCTCGCCGCCGAAGGTCTTTCCGTCCACGCCAAGGGACAGGGCTTGGTCATCTCCGACGGCATGGGCTTCATGAAGCTCTCCGACCTCGGCAAGGAAATCCGCATCAAAGGTCTGGAGCAGCTGTACGGGGAATCCTTCACCGCGTTTGAGCAGCGCCGCTCAAAGGAACTCTCCACCAAAGCTCCGGAGCTCTCGCCAGCAGCCGCGCAGCCATCGCCTGCCGCGCCGCCGCGTTCCCCGCGACAAGTCAAAGCGCCGTCCGCCGGCGACCAGGCGCCTTCACGCCGGGACGGCGGCAAGCCAAACGACACTCCGACACCGGAAGACGACAATTACGCCAAGCAGCTCGAGGAACAGAACCGCCGCGACGAGTTGCGCGAACAGTGGCTCGCGGCACGCCGCGCGGCCGCCCCGCAACCGCCGCCAGTGGCAACATCCGGCGACGACGAAGGATCACAGGCCGACACCGCTTCCGGCCGCGAACTTCCCCGCCAGGCGCCGCCTGCGGACCCGGCACAGGAAGCCCGGTCAGACGCGTTCAAGAGGCTCGGCGCCGCAAGCGATTCGCTCGACATGGCCCGCCGCATGTACGCCGCCGGCCTCATCACGGAGGCAGACCTCATCCGCGCCCGCAACGAGATGACCGCCGCGCGCGACAACCTCGCCCAACACCAGACGTTCGAGGAATTCGTGCAGGAGGGTGTACGGAAGGCGTTCAGTGAAGAACCGGGTGCGCGCAAACCCAAACCGCGGCCACGCAAAAAGCCCACGCGCGAAAGCGACAGGGACGATGACCTCGATCGCTAATCGCGCTTCGACGACGACATTGCGCATGTGGCTGCGGGGGCCGCTCCGGGCAGGCCATCACCGCTCGATGCCCGCACAGGAACCAGAAGGCAGGCGCTCCAACCGGAACACCTTGTCGTCGACCCCTGGAGAAAGCACGCTATCGTTTTCTTCCCCGCCGCAATCCTGGCGCATGCTCATATCGCGCGGCAACTTCAACAACAGCGAGTTCCTTCCCTCAAACTTCACATCGAACTCGCCCGCGTCGCACTCTGCGAAACAGTGAAGGTCATCCTTCATTCCCAGTTCCAGCCGCCGGCACATGCCGGACTGCAACAATGCATTCCGTTCACCCCGCCGCGTCACCTTCATGGACCAGCCCATCGGAGGCGTGAAAGAGGGTTCGTCGTAGATCCGCACCAGCATGCCCATCACCAGCTGATGGGGATGCCTCGCAAGATGTGCCGCGGAATATTCGCGTCCGAAACACATATCACCTGCGTATGCGGGGTTCAAAAACCCCACCCCTACGGCCACAACAAACCATGTCCGCATGAGACGTCTCCTTCTGGGGCATGTCCGGGTCCGCATGATTCCCTCAAACCGGCATCGCAGCTTGGTTCCCGCAATATTACCAACACACTACGAGACTTCCCCAACGCCCTGCGCGAAGAATAACGGTCGCAGCGGAAAACGATGGAAATTCTCGGCCTCAATCGACAATAAGCAAGCCATCCTTTCCGAAAGCCTGACATTCAAACCAGCCGGAAGACGTCGTCCATTTAATGCCAGCGAACAAGCACATCTCTGGCGTCGAATACCTCAAGTCGACCGTGCCAGCCTCTTTGAACGCGTTGAGGCGCCAAGGGCCACCTTGCTTGCCTCCGGAAGGCGGGGGAAACAAATTCGCCTCCAGCGGAACAAACCGCCAAGCGCCCGGCGAATAATACCGGCAGAAGAACCTTCCCCCAGGCGGCGTCAAGGCGATGCCGTTGTCAACGCATTCCTTCCCGGTCCGAAACCGGCCTCGATCTTTTCTCTCCTCGTCGCCCTCTACGGGCATGCCGATCGTCAAATCCCAACCCGCCGCCGCCCCACTCTCCAACGCCACTACGTTGCCTGCCAACGACAGCAACCCGCATACCCCGAATACAATCCGTACCATCCGCCCCTCTCGTTTCACACGCAGCCCCAATCCAACCGGCTTTCATGGCGCGGCCTCGATAGAGCGCGTCACTCGACATGTCGAGCAACCTCGACATCAGGTTGGAGCAGACTTACTGTTTAGCTGGAAACAACCACCACCCGCCAATTCTGCCACCAAGTCGAACACCGGCAGCATCTGTTCCCGACCCGGATTTCATTCATGAGCCGCGCTTTTCTCACAGTTTGCTTGTTGATCGCGCCGTTCCGGGTCATGGCCGAAAGCCCCGACACTCTCGCAACCGACCTCAAACAAACCTGCGCCGAACGCGAGCTTGTACCCGGAGCGACGGCCACTTGCGTCGAAAGCAAGGACACCCTTTACGGAGCGCGCCTCGCTGAAACCTATGCCGCCCTCAAAGAATCTTTACCCCCAGAGCAGCGAACCCGTCTCATCGAAGGGCAAAGCGCCTGGCTTTCCTACGTCAAACCGACATGCGCGCTAGTTGAATGGAGCACGCGGCCGGAAAGCCCTTCCTGGGCGCTTGTCAACCGGGCAACCTGCAATCTCGCGCACACCCTTCGCCGTCTTGAGGAACTCGACCGCCTAAAGGACATCACCGATGGCAGGTAAAGCCACCGCGACCGCAGCCCTGTTCTGCCTGCTTGAAATGCTCTCGCATGCCTTTGCCGGACAACAATTCGATCAGCTGCCAATACCTGTGAAGCGCCATGCCGAAGAGGTCCGCGCAGCGTGTCGGGACGCCAATTCAGAGCTGGAAATCAGCTACGACATGGCCGGCATTAGCGACATCACCATCGAAGGGCAGCCAGCCTTCATCGTCGATGACGGGGAACTTTGCTCCCCTTTCCAAAGTGCTGGCGTCAACTGCTCCAATCGCGGTTGTGACCTCAGGATCTGGAAGCGGACCTCCAATGGCCGCTGGTCCCTGATCCTCGAAGAGCATTCTCGGGGCAAATTCATAAGCGCGACGGAAAACGGCACGCTTGCCGCCCTGGTCATTACGGTCGGCGCACTCCATCCCCAATGCCATCCCGAACCGGACAGGGACTACGTTGCCCGTGACTCCTGCGACCTGCTGGGCCGATACACCCGTGGCAAATGGCGTTGGCAAAGGTTGAACTGACGACGCGCTTTACATGCAAAGAAGTTCTTTCCCGGTGCGGACATGCGTCACCCTTCTTCTTCCTTTGATTTACCTTTCACGTCATGGCGGGAGTTGAATTCACAATGCGGTTGATGGCTTCCCTCTTCACGACCTTCCTGCTCGCGGCACCGGCCTACGCCAAAGATTTTACCTGCTGGGGTCCCTACTCCGACATCGTCTCGGAACCCGTTTCAGGCGACCTCTCCGGTTTGGAAATCACTTTGCTCGCTCCAGAGGCCCTCCTGTGCGTGGTGGCGGAAGGCTCCGTCACCGGCACGATGGCGAAGGACATCAATATCTCCGGTCAGGAGATCACTTTCCAATGCTTCGGGCACACCTTCCGCGCCACATGCACGTCCAAGGGCCTTACCTACCAGAGCACCGGTGGCCATCGTGGCCTGTTGCGCCGGGGCACGTTTTTCAAGAAACGCGACTGGCCGTTTCAATGGGAACCGTAACGGCGCAGTCCTCACTGCAATCACGCCCTACGCCTCGCCGGGACCTCTATCCCCTAGCGATGCCAGTGCACGTTCGGACCCTCGAACGCCTTTTGCCGCTAATTGCCCAACCCGGTTGTTTAAACCAGGCCAGAGCTGCGCTCCTTTAATCCTTACTCGTCAAGAAAACATCCAGCGCTCTCAAAACCGCCATACCACCCCGGCTATCGCTAAGCTTCACCAGCCCATAACCGTCGTCGTCCTCCGTGACGATGCCGTTTGCCCGTTCGATCATTCCCGCCACGCGCCAGCCCAGAATGTGCGAGCGTTCCCAATCACCCGTCACCAAATAGGCAGACTTTATCAGCGCACCGACGGCGCAAAACCGCACCGCCCGCGCATCGCACGGATCGCACTCGGTTCCCTCCACATCGACAGCTTCGACGCCACGCAGCCGTCTTCTCCGGTCTGCGATAATGTCCCGCGCACCGCGCGCCACCTGCTCGAACAGCGGCTTTGCCATGTGACCTCCATACCAAAATGCCAAACTAGCATCCGCCACACATGGACAAAATTCAAAACATCACCAGCCCCGGCTCGACGTAAGCACTTGACGCGCCACCCCTCTGCACGCGACAAAGTTGCTGGAGCATCATTTCTCTAACTGCCCGGGAGATCCGTCACCCCGCCCACAGCACACAACCTGCCTGAACCCGCGAAAGCGTCCGTTCTTCTCTGCTGGTTTGCTGATAATGCTTGGGCCCGGCGACACCGCCTGGGGAGCGCGCCTGCAATCCCCCAACGACGACTACTTCCTCTACACCCTCGGCGACCCCATGGGCGCCAAGGGCGGATCGGGCACCGTCCACCAGCTCCTTCCGCGAACCAATCCGCCGCTGGTCGCGAAACTCTATCACGGCCAGGCCCTCGACCGGATCCGCCAGGAACGCCGCTACGCCCAGCGCGTCATCGCGCTCGCCCGCCACCGTGACGAGCTGGCCAAGGCCCTGCCGTTCGCCACTTGGCCGCGACGGCTGATTTTCTCGGATAAGAACCCCCGCGACCCGCAAGCCTCGCTCCTCGGCTTTTCCATGGAGCGCCTTGTCGGAACCACCTCGCTCTACGACCTCATCGCGAGCGAGAGCGCCCGCTTCAAGCTGTCGCCCGACAACACGGCCTACATCTGCATCACCCTCGCCGACCAGATCGCGCGGATGCACCGCCATCCGTGGACGTTCGTCTTCGGCGACCTCTCCCCCAACAACGTCCACGTCACCGCCCGCTTCGACCAGGTCCGCTTCATCGACACCGACGGCTTCCAGTTCGACTACAACAACGGCAAGTACGCCTTCGCGCTGTCCGGTCTCACCAACACGTTCAAATCCCCCGGCGCCGACGCCATGCTCGCCAGCACCGGCCGCGTCACCACCCAGCACGACGACTTCGTGCTCGCCATCCTCATCTTCATGCTGCTCATGGCCCAGAAAGGTTTCGGTCTCCTGCACCCGTTCCAATCGGGCGGCAGCAACGAAGACGACAATATCAACGCGCGGCGGTTCCCGTTCGACGACACGTCAATGGCCGTACCGCCCGTATTGCGCAACGCCTATGCGTCTCTGCCGCAAACGTTGCGCGACACCTTCACGCGTGCCTTCACCAAGCCTTCGCCCGTGCCCGCCGCCGAGTGGACAATCATCCTCTCCCAGTACCGGAGGTCCCTTTGACCCGGCTGGCGCACAATCACCGGCAAACTATTACATCCCACCGCCACCGCTCGTCACCGAGGTCGCGCGGCTTTCGCAATGGAGCCTGCGGTTCTACCGCTTTCAAAAGCGGTTCCGGCAAATCGCAACGCTCATTGCCGTCACGGCAGCCGGCGTCGCCGTGCTGTTCCTCACCGTGGTCCTCACTGCAATTGAAGAAACAGCCAAGGCGATCCATCGCCTGTTTTCCGCAATCCGACGTGCCCTTCGCCTCATCTTCGTTGAAATCCCTCAAGCCATCGCCCGTTTCAGCCGGCGCGCCGCTCCACTCGCACTGCTCCTCGCCGCGACAGTGCTTCTCGTCTATCTCAATCCGCTCGATCCACGCCGCAGCACCGACAACGCCGGCAACGCAGCCCCGTCGCCATTCGCCACCACGGCAGCCGCTGTCCCAGCCCCTCCGCAACCAGCGGTCTCTGACAAGGACCACCACCGCCGCGCGCTGGCCGACCTTGACCTCGGCGCCTACCGAAACGATCCCAAAGCGCAGCAGATCCTTTCCGACGCCCTCGATATCCGGCCGCCCAAGACCTACGCCGACCTCACTGCAGCAATTGCGGTCGCCACAGCGAACGCCCGCGACTTGCAGCCCGCCGTGGGCAGCTTCCCGCTTCCACCGGAGACGCCAAAACAACTCCTTGCCGCGCTTACAAGCGAGGATGTCTCCCTCATCGCCCATCACGTGCTCACCGCGGCAATGGCCACCGCGCCACTCTCCACCGTCGAAACACGGCTGCATTCGCCCGGATTGCGGTTGCGCATCGACGTCACCCGCAAACCCGCCAACCGCCGCTGCTTCAGCTACGTCCTTGCCGTCACCCGACGCGCCTTCGTTCACGTTCTACCAGCCGTGTCCGCCTGCCTTACCCGCGGGCAGATCACCCTTGCCGATGCGCCTTGAAAGGAAACAGACATGAACATCGCCAACAGCATGATCACCAACGTCGCCGGTCCCGGATTCGTCTCTCCCGCGCTCGCCTCGCGCAAACGCTACCCGTTCGTGTTCGTCATCGATGTTTCCGGCTCAACCGGCTCACTGCCGGACCCCGACATCGACCACATCAACAAGGCCATCGCCATCCTGCTCGATACGCTGCGTAACCCCGTGCCTTCGAGCGAACTGCAGAAACAGGCGGATTCCATCGACATCTGCATGATCGCCTACTCGGCGTCACCGGTGGTGATCCTGCCATGGTCGACCGTACCAAACCTTCCCGCCGCCCTACCGCCACTTACACCGCAGTCCTGCACCGGCACCGGTGCCGCCATGCAAGCCGCGCTGGCCCAGATCGGCGATCGCCTTCGCTACTACAACGACCCCGCCAACCAGTTCGCCCACGGCATGCCGCACATCATCCACCTCACCGACGGCGCGATGAACGACATGGTCCCCGGCGATCCGCTGTGGAACAGCATCAAGTCACAGATCAACGCGTTGGACGGTTCAACCGACCCCGAGAAGCGCCGCATCACCATGCTGCACTTCCTCTCCCCGAAAGGCTGCGACAAGGCCCGCATCCAGGTCGGAAACAACCTCTACACGGGCCAGCAGCTGCTCGCTCAACTCTCCGGCAAGGACACCGTTTTCGAAATGGGCAAAGAGGTCTCCTCCTTCGAGCGGCTGATCCTGCTCATCACCGTCGTCATCACCAAGATCACGCAGAACTTCGGCGGCGTAGCCACGACGCGCATGACGCTGGATTCGGCGGCGGCGGCTCATGTCACCACACCGGCGGGAATGCCCATCACGCAACCGGCCTGAGCCCGCACGCACATTGGGTGCAGCAACACCGAACCCAGCACAGCTTCACGGATCGTCCATGTCCCTCATCGAACAAATATTAAATTACGAGCCGCAACTCATTACGCCCCAGCAAATCGAGCCGGCGCGGTTCCCTCTCATCGTTCTCTTGGAAACGTCGCTTCCGGCCGCAAGCGACCTTAGGGCCAGCACCTTCGCCGCAAATGCACTGCTCCGCGCCCTCCACGACCCACCGACCGATACACCGCTGCACAAGCACCGGATGGAAATCAACACCCGCATTATCATGTACGGCTCGCGGCCGTTTGCTGGCCTGCAATGGGACACAATCGAAAACACGCCCAAAGACATCACGATGCCCGTCACCATGACGGCATCAGCCGACATCCACGGCGCCTTGAGCTATGCGGTGAAGCTCATGTCGGAACACGTCCGCCAACTAAGAGCAGACGGCGTACATGTCGGCCGGGGCACAATCCTGCATGTTTCCGCCGGTAATCCCTATAGTCCAGCCCCCTCCCGCAAGCCCGGTCTCGCCGGCATCCTCGCACATCCCGATCTGCAGGTACTCCACTTCCTGCCTGACGGGCATTCCCCTGAAGCCCGCAAACAGCTCGAGGACATCTCGCGTCCGGATTGCGTTCACTCCTACGGGACGATTCCAACGCTCGCGGCATTGCTCGACTTCTCCACCGAACTCGTCGATGGGCCTTTACCGCCGCTCGATCACAAGAACCACTATTCCGCCGCCGCCCACGCCAAAGTCACAATCACCACGCTTCCCGACGAAGCCGCCCTTGCAGCCGCGCTCTCGACCTTGGCCACGCCACCTCAAACGCTACACCGCCTTGAAGGAACTCTGCGTCAGGCAAGGACCCACACCATCCCTGCCGCCGAACGCCTCGTCATCACGCCCGGGCAGCAATTACACGCCATCATGCTCGATGGCTGTCTCCTCGCCATCGTTCCCTACGACCCCAAAAAGCAAACCGCCGACACGCTCATCACCTTCGATATCCCTTTGCGCGACCATCCCCACTACGCGCATATCCACTTCGGCTACAGCCTCATCGTTCAAATACTAAAGCCCCTTTCGATAGCCGTAGACCCCGTTTTCGAAGTCTTGGACAACCTCGTCGCCCCGGACGGGACCGACCTCTCCGACCATCCCTCAGATCTGCCGCATGCCTTTTACGGCACGGTGCGCATCAACGCCGATACCAGCGACGAAGACGTAAGACTTGCCATCCGCAACCCCCACATCGTGCTCGACATCACCGATTTTCCTCAACACCGATCGGACGTCTTGCGCAATGTAAACGGCTCGTTGCTTTCCAACGCTCCGGCACTGCTATTGCGCAACCTGCGACGGGCAAACTCCATCATCGCCCGCAATGCATCGATGCTCGTTCTTCCGCTGCTAAACACCCTCGACGGCTCGATGGCAGCGGATCAAGCGCATTACGTCCACGCGCCACACCTCTCGCTCGTCGAACACTCAATGTTCCTTGATAACGTCCCAGACCCTTCATTCCCCAACCTTGGCATCGTCGAGAACATTATTTGGCTCCCGCGAGCCAACCACGCTTCCTTTCCGGCCCTCCACTGGCACCGCGGCCGTTTCATCATACCCGACACCGCCATGCTGTTCGCGCCGCGCCTGTCGAAGGTCGATCGCAAGGCACCGGGACACTCCATAAGCGCCGCAGTCTCAACCCCACCATGCGAAGCACCATGAGCATCGGTTTTGCGATCCGCTACGACATCCCGCCCCTCGCACGGCTGGAAACCAACTGGGTCCCACCCTGGCTCATCGCCCGCGTCGCCCAGCATGGCCCCATGCACTTCCGGCGCGGCGAGCCCATGGACGACCACCACATCATCGGCAGTGCTGCCGGAGCTTTCTGGATGGTCGCCGCGGACGGCGTAGGTTCAAAACGCATGAGCCGCTTCGGCAGCGAAGCCGCCTGCCGCGCCGTCGATGCATTCCTCGGCGACAGGCTCTTGGCGGGTGCCGTGCCGTCCCGGCAGCTCCTGTCCGACGCGTTCAAGGCCGCCCACGAAGCAATCCAAGCGCGCGCGCGGCAGGACCGGGCCGACCCCCTCGACTACTGCACCACGCTTTGCGCCGTGCTGGTGCGTGGCAACGACATCGTCGCCGCTTCCGTCGGCGACAGCTCGCTCGCGATCGGAACCCGGAAAGGGAGAGGGGAAGGGGAGGGGCAGGCGGGAATTTCGTTGGCGGCGTTGTGCTCGGGCCCACAGCCCTCACGCGCCACCTACACCATCGCCGACCCGAACTGGGCAGCCTACCTCGCCACCTCGGAAAGCCGTTCGCCCCACGTCGACCTCATCATCGCCGCCACCGACGGCGCCAACGGGTTCTTCCTCGATCACGCAGCGGGCGATCAAAACATCTTCCGCACGGCATGGGTCGATCACCTCGACGAGCGACTGGCCGCCCTCGGTCCCTTGACCTTCGTCAATCTGTTCGCCGCCTTCATCCTCAACCAACCGTCGGAGAACGACGATGACCGCACACTCCTCATCGCCTTCCGGCCTCCCGCAAATCACGCCCCACCCGCTGCGAAACCTCGGTGACTACACGACCGCGACATTCATGCCGGCGGTGGAGGCCGTCCTCGCCGATCCCGGCGCCTTCATCTCGGTGCCGGTCACCGATCTGCTCGCCATGGCCGACATCAAGCAGCTCAACCGCTACGTCAACGACCACGTCAACAAGGACGCGCCCTCGCGCCTCGCCTATGTTGCCGGCGCCTTGTTCAACGTCGTCACCCTCAAAGGACCCGGTGAAACGCTGAAGCACACCGCTGACCACGTGAGCCGCAGCGTCAAGCACAACCACCGCGTCAAGGAGCTTTTCCGCATCCTGCCGGAGTTCATCGTCTCGCGCGCCGTCATGTCCCTCACCGATAAGGAGAAGGCCTTCCTGCGCGCCAACGGAAGTTTTGCCGCGCAGCACCTCATGACGCCCGAGGAGTGGCACGACTTCTTCGCACTCCTGGTTTGGAACGAAGGCAACTGCGCCGTTGAACCCACCCCTGCCGTCGCCGGCCGCCCGGCGACCCACCTTGCGCACGATGTCCTGCGCGCCTTCATCACCCAGTGGCAGGACAAGCACCAAGTCTATCTCGCCAACACCGGCGCGGACATCGCCAACAGGGCACGGCGCGTCGCTTCCCAGGCAACGCCCTCCATACAGCCCGTCCTGCAACAGGCGCTCGACACCGGCGCGCGCTGGATGACGCATGTCGATCTCGAATCCTCCCGCTACTACAGCCGCGCCGAGGAGCCCGGCAGCCTCGTTCTCGGCTACCACCCGACGGACGGAAAGCCGGTCACGTTCTCCGGCAACGAAAGCCTCATCACCATCGGGGGTCCAGGCTCGGGCAAAAGCCAGTGCCAGGTCATCCCCAACCTGCTGCGCTGCGCAGGAAGCGCCATCGTGCTCGACGTCAAGGGAGAGCTGTGGGACGCCACCGCCGCCTATCGCCAGCAGCACTATGGTCCCGTGTACCGGTTCGCGCCGACGGATTCTTCGGGGAACACCCACCGCTACAATCCATTCGATTTCATCTCGCGCGATCCGACCGTGGCCGCCGACCAGGCGACCGTGATGAGCTACCAGGTCGTCGTCGACACCCCCGACAACAAGGATCCCTACTGGGAGAACCGCGGCCGTGACCTGATGTGGGCCTTCGCCATGATGATCGCGGTGAAAGCTCCGCCCGAAAAACGCAACATGAAGGGCCTTGCCGAGCTGATGAGCGTCCCCCTCTCGAAGGACGACTACTCCGACTTCCAGCAGCTGATGGACTCGATGCAGCGCCTCGGCAAGCGCACCGGCATCTTCGATCTCGAGGCCGCCGCCAACGCCATGAAGGCCGGCGCGCACATGGCCAACGGCCAGCGCCTGGAAGGCGTGCTCGACACCGGCCGTCGCTATCTCTCCATCTTCACCAGATCGCCCAACGTCGAAAAGACCATCTCCACCAGCGACTGGCGCCCGGAGCATTTCCGCAATCGGCCCGGAACCTCGCTCTACATCTGCGTACCGCCCGCGGAGCTGAAGTCCTACGCCCCGGTCATCCGCATCATGCTGATCCAGCACGCCCGGCTGTTGATGCGCCAGCAGGCGACACCCGGTGAACTTCCCATCACTTTCTTCCTCGACGAAATGCCCCAGCTCGGCAACTTCGAGTCCATCCTCGAACTGCAGGACGTCGGGCGCGGCTCGGGACTGCGCCTGTGGATGTTCGCCCAGTACATCGCCCAGCTCGAGCACGCCTTCGGCAAGAAATACAAAGGCGTCGTCGATTCCTGCCGCTGCCGCTCGTTCCTGCAGCCCGACGTGCAGGCCGTGCAGCTCATCCAGCCCGGACTTGGAACCACACGCAATGCGTTCACCGGCGAGACCAAGAAACTCGTCGAAGACCACGACCTCATGGGCCGCGCCTACGACGACAAGGTGATCCTCACCACGCGCGGCGACCATCCCATGCAGCTGATGAAGAAATACGCCTGGCAGACCGACAAGGCGAAGATGAAACCGCCGCCAAGGGTGCGATAGCGATGCGCCTCAGCCCCGATCGTTGTCGTGTTCCGCTTCCGGCGCCCTGCCGCCAACCAGCGCCAACGCGCGCATCAATCCCGCCACCGGTTTCAATGCCGTGGTCTTGTCGGTCACCTTATCCGCTTCGTGCTGCCTCTGGCGCCCGCGTTCCTCGGCATAGCTGCGCAATTGCTTCAGGCCCTTGTATTCACGCGGCGAAACCGGGGGCAGCAGCAGCTTGCCATTGTCGAGCGCCGCATCCAGTTCGCGCTGCGCCTTGGCCTTTGGGTAGTCCTCTTCAGTACGGCCGCGATAGCGCTCATGCGACAACAGCAATTCTCCGACCCAACGGTTGTCGGGTACCAGTTCCCCACGCGCCTCGGCGACCTGCCGCAGCTTCTCAACCGTCCACACCGCCTTCATCACGAGCTCCTCAACCTCACGCCTTCATACAGCACGTGCGCGCCCACCTGGCGCCGCGGGATGCCGGCGGCTTCAATCACCTGCTCCAACTCGGCATAGAACACCGGGAACGACATCGGCACGGCATGGCGCTTCTCGCACCACGCGCAATATGCCGACCAAATCGTCGAACTCCCCTCCATGCTCCCGTCCTCGGGCTGGAGACTCTCGATGGCGAATAATCCAACCTGCCAGCCGAGCGTGCCGTTCAAATCAGCCATCTCACCTGTCCATGCTGCGGTAATCGTCCACGATCTCGCGCGCCAGTTCGTCCCGGTCGACCTCGCGCACCTTATGTATCCGCGCGTCCATCACTTCGGCGATCGCGCGCACGAAGGTGTGCGGCACCCGCCCCATGGGCAGCATCTTCCGGTCCCACGCCCCGGACGGCCAGTCGGTTATGTTGACCTCTCCGGGAATGACACAGGAGCCCATCCCGTCCAGCCCCGCGTCCTTCAGGTAGGCTGTCGGCACCTCAAGGAATGGAAGATTGGTCATCGGCCGGTGCGACACCGGAACGAGCCGCACCCGCTCCTTCCCGTCCGCCCTCTCCACCCGCGCAACGAGGCAGGGCCGCATCTTGCGCGGCTTGTCATGACCCGCGTCGCGTTCCCACGACCACAGGAACCTGAAACCAACCACATCGCCATCCTTGGGCCGATACTCCGGCAACGGCATAACGGCGTCTTCCGCCGCCCCCTCCAGGTTGCATCAACAAAACCCTACCAAGGTCATTTCCAGACGTCACCCCCTTTTTGCAAACCCCTTTTCAAAAACCGGGGCCCTCCATTTATTAAAACGGTTTTGAACGAGGCCGCCAGCCAATAAACCCGCAATCCTCAACCGTCGCGCTTTTTTTTGCGTAAAGGAGTACCCATGTTCGACACCCACTCGAATGGATCAATGCCATACATGAACGGCAATGGCGCCGCCCATTCCGTTCTCAACGGCAACGCCAGCCAGGCCGTCTCCGGCATAGACACGGCCGTTGAGCATGACCGCCTGTCGCTCAACGTCGCCGCCGACCGGCTCTTGTCCCTTTGTTGGCAGAAGGCCTGCCAGTTCGCCCGCAACTTCGGCAGTCCGCAAATCTCCATAGAGCTGCTGCTGCTCGGCGCCACACACGTTCGCGAAGCGGATGCCGTCCTCGCTCTTGCCGCGCCCAACATCGAATCCCTGAACCACAAACTGGCAGAACGTTGCGCCCGGCGATCCTTCGCCCAGGCTCCCTCCGAGGCGCGCACCTTCACCGCCGACAAAACATTGAAGGGACTCCTCTGCGGTGCCGCCGCATTGGCCGCGGCGCAAGAAACGCCCAATTTGACGCTGTCTTTGCTGCTTGAGGCCATCTCGCTGCATGACCCCGTCCTGCCGGTCATCGATCTATGCCCCAATCTGGCGCCGCCCATGCCGGAACCCCGCAACGCGCTGCTTGAGGACATCGCCGACCGCTTGTCTGCCATCGAGGACAAACTCGACTCCCCGCCGCAGACGGCCTCCGCCCCGATGATCTATCCGGAAGCATTCGAGCAGATCAGCGCCCGTTTCAACGATCTCGAGGCCACGCTTCTGCGTATTGCCGATGGTCAGTCCTCCGCGCCTGCTCCGGTCATCACACAGCCGGCGACGCCTCGGAAAAGTTGGTTCGGAAGGTAGCAGCAGGCCCGGCAACGGTGCACGATGAATGCTTTTTCACTGCGCATCCCGGCTCGAAATATCCCTGTAACAATTCGTGATATACGCCTAGCTACACCTAGCTACGGGATACCCCTACGGCCCCAAAACAGCGATTGCGCAAGGCTTTTTTGCCTGCGCATGGTTTTGGTGCGGCCGGTTTGAAACCATTTAATTACTCCGGCCGAGACATCGAAACCTCTTTTTAAAAAGGAGGCCGTCATGGCCGAGTATCAAAAGCCGAAGAAACCCCAGATCTACCTCAACAGCAATTACCGCAAGGAACCCGGCGACAACCAGCCGCTGTTCAATGGCAACATTTCCTTCCCCTGGAACCCGGACGAGAAGCGCAAGCTGGCCGCCTGGCTCAACCTCGCCAAGCCGCAGGAAGGACAACCGGCGCCCGAGCCGCACCCCGAACTCGGCATGCCGCACACCGTCTCCCTGAAGCTGGCACCGCCCGCCGGGGCCCAGATGCTCGCCCAGACCGACCCCAACCACAAAGCGCGCGGGCGCGGCAAGGCGTACACGCTGCCGGGCAAGGACGGCGGCAAAGACCTGCTGATCGAACCTGACTCCGGCGTGCTGTTCATCAACAAGTCCCGCAATGAAGAGCATCCGAACGCCTCGCACTACTACGGCTACGTCAACCCGGGGGACGACAAACCGCTGCAGCGCGTGGGCCTCTGGCAGGACCTCGATCGCTCCGGACAGGTCATGTTCTCTGGCCCGGTGGAGGACTACGACGCCAGCCGCGAGCGAGCCCTCAACGAAGCATCTTCGCCGCCCCCTGAGGTCGGCAGGCGCGAAGAAGAAATGGAACTGAGCCGCTAAAGGCCGACGCGATCGAGCGGGAGCTGCCTTGTGCGGCTCCCGGTCCCGCGCTCAAACCCCACAGGAGAAAGCCAAATGTCAAAACCCATCGGCCAGAAGGTCCTCGACAACCTCCTCAAGCAAACACGCTCTTTGCAGAAGATCGAGCAGCGCGTCGCCAAACTCGAGAAGATCGCCGCTAAGAACCCCGCCAAGGCCAACGAGAGGCCTCACGACCACGATATGGATCGTTGAGCGCCATGGCTGACACAGTGCATGCAGCCGACGTCCCGCCGGTGGAATACACCGTCAATCCAGACGGCACCGAAACCATCACCCTCAACGCAGAGTGGAACGACCAATTCCGCTTCGACAGTTTCCCTTCCAAGATCCGCGAAGCGGTCAGCGACGAATACCAGCGCAACGCTACCTTTACCGAGGTACGGCGCCTCCGGCTCGCCTTCGAATTGGGCGAACCGCTCTACTCGGCGGTGTGGGACGACATCATGTCCAAACGCGCCGAGGCCATGGTCACAGCCCAGCGCTTGCTCGAAGGCAGCACCGAGCGCGTCACGGAACTGGAGCACGATCGATGACGGCAGAGGAATCATTACTTCTTGCCGTCCGCTTGCTGCGCCAGCTGCACGGTCCCCTGTCCTCCCGCAACGATACCGTCTCCAACCGCGTCGTCTTCCGCTTCTGCATGGTCTGCGGCGGCCATCTGCCCCCGAAACGGCCATGCCCCCTGTGCCGCTACGTGGCCTAATCCCTAATGCGACGGCAGCTCACCGCAGCCGTCGCTTTTTTATTCCCCTCAAACGTATCAAGACCGGTCGTTATCGTCTTCTCTATCGGCTGATGTTCCTTGAAAGGAGCTGGCGTTCTGGTCTCGCGTCCTTGCCACGGCGTACAACAAAAGTCCCTTGAACGTCTCGTCGCCCAGTCGGCTTGCAGCCGTTTCCATGCCGGACCAATCCTCCGGCTGCATCGTGTCCAAATGAGCGTCCAGCTCGGCTTTCGCATCGGCATTGTGCCGCTCGTCGGTGAGACCCTTCCACCGCGCATAAAGCATTGCGGCTCGTTCCGCCTCCGCAGACATCCCCTTGCGTTGCGATACCTTCGCCCGCAGCCTGTCGAACGCATCATCGGTCATCGCTCACCATCCTTCTTGTTATTTCTGCTTTTAGCTCTCTAATGCACCGGATGTGCCAACCTCGCCGCTCACCCGTCGTTGGCGGTGACGCCAGCAGTTAGCGATGTCCGCCATTCGCCGCCGCTAATCCCGACGCTGCGCCCGATACACGCTGATGGTCGCGTCGCTGCACTCCACATCGGCCTTGTCCGTGCGGAAAGTATCCATTGCCATCGGGTCCGCAAGCATGATGCGGCGACACTCGACTATCAGCCGCGTCACGGTCCCGACCGACTCTCCCGTCAGCACGCTGCCCGCGCGGCTCGCCAGCTGCGACACCGAAGGATCAAACCTCCCGAACCCTAAGCTGATCCCCAGCGGAAGTGCGCCGCACGACACCACGACACTCTCGACCGACGGATGGCGCAGATGATAGTTGCCGAGGTCTGTCTTTCTTACGAGGGACGCGCCAACGGACGTCAGCACCCTCTGCACCACTTCGCTGCACTCCGCTTCAGTTACCGTCTGCGCCATCGGGCTTTGCGACAGCCCGCACAGCATCGCGAAGGCCATTATCAGCCGGATCATCATTCTTCTCTCTCCGCCGTCGAAAGATAAGTGCTCGCCAATTCGGTACGTCGCCGTGATGGCATCCCGTCAGCATTTTAGCTGCCTTTTATAGGGGGTGGGCGCTTCCCGCGAGGGCAGCGCGCGGGCCACGCTCTAGTCGCGTGCCGCGACCGGAGCCGCGCTACGCGCGTCTCCGCCCGGATGGGTAACGATCGTTAGCGCGGCGCAAGCGGTGAGCGCGCGCACAACAATCACCCGTCGCGTTTCCGGCACTCCTGAAGGGGAAGGGGCCGGGAAGGGGTCGCGGAGCGGAAAGGGGCCCGTGAGAGGCCTCGCCGCCCGCCAATCCAAGGAGATCCGCCCATGACGCGCATGAGCTTCCGCGTGAGATTCACGCTAACCGACGACCGCAGCCGCAACCTCACCAAAGCCCAACAGGCCGAGTTCGCCGCGGCGTTCACATCCGCCTTGCAGCACCGGTTGATGGGAGAAGGCTTCGCACCCGACGACGTCGAGATCGACGCCTGGGACGTAGCCCGTGCGCCCGCCACCACCAAGCGAAAGGCACGCGCATGACCTGCAGCCATATCTGGAGCCAGTCCTGTGCCTATAACGACGCCAACAAGCGCGCCTTTCACCATGCCGCTGCGAAACAGCTCAGGCAGCTCGCCAAGGCACTGCGCCTCACCCCCGGCAGCTACGACATCCGCAGTAATCGCGGAGGCCCGGCCGTCTCCGGCGAAATCATCCTGCATCACGAACAGCTCTACATCTGTGTCAACCAACCACCCTGTGGCATCGCCATGGGCCTGCTCTACCGCTCCTGCAGCGGGCGTCGCGTTTCCACCGGCGGGCGCAACATGATGACCTCGCTCCTGATGCTCGACGACATTCCGGCGCTCGCCCGCACCATCCAACGCGACGTGCCGCTGACGCCCCCGCACATCCAACAATGAAAGACACAGCCATGGTTGCCCAGAACGACCGCGTCAGTATCCGCCTCACCGACTGCAATGCCAGCGACGACGCCCTCGCCGCCGACCTGCCCAACACCATCCACGACATCCTGCCGGCCGTCATCTCAAGGCAGACCCTTGCCGCCATTCGCGCCGCACAATCGGCACTCGATGCCAACCCGGACTTCGATGCGATCACCATTTCCTCGGACATGGAATGCCCGGCCCTCGATGCGGCGCTTGAGCAGGCGGACTGCTGGCGCACCGGATCTGAAGACTTCCTGGTGCAGCGCCACGGCGGCCTCTACCTGCGCATCCTCCACAAACACAATCGCCAAGCCGAGATGGAATTCAACGTCTCAGCCGACGGCGGCGCCTCGCTGCTTCGCGCCTGATCCCTTTTCTGGGAACCCGCGAGGAGAGGAACCGGACCGGTCCGGTGAACGGCCGGGAAGGGAAGAGAGCCTCCGGCCGCCAACCAGCGACGGAGCATGCCCATGTCAACTTCCCATACCACCAAACCCTACAACCACGTCTTCACCCTCGCGTTCTCGATCGACTCAAACACCGAGGACGGATCCGACGTTCCCGGCGCAGAAATCAGGACCGCCCTTGAAGCCCGCCTTACAGAGCTTGCCGAAGACCACGAGCTCGCCAACGCGGTCTACCCGCCCGAAGAAACCCAATACCGCGATCCCGACGGCAACCTGCATACCCTGAAGGACATGCCGCTCTATTCCGACACCGAGATGGAAACGGCACTCGCCGTGCGCGACTGGATGCGCGACCGCTCCACCCAAGGCGCGCCAAAAACCAACGCGTTCCTCACTGTCCTCAAGCACGCATTGGGGGAAGCGGAATTCCGCCACAAGGCCCTACCGCTGGCCCGCTTCTGCCTTGCAGTCCACCGCCTCATTCCCGACGAGATCCGCCAGGATCACGCCTTCGACTCCGACATCATCCCCGCCATCCTCGACGCCACGCCGTTCACAGACGACGGCGCCCCCGCCGCCGCACCGGCCGACATCCTTGCCCTCCTGCTCGCGATTCTCCGCCCCACGCCGCCTCCCGTCGTCGCACCCCAACCACCGCATGCCGAAGAAGAAGAAGAAGACGGCGATGACGACCAGCCCACCGTGTCCAGCGAGTACGACGTCCAATGTCCGTCCTGCGGCCGCGATGACGCCATGCAGGTTTGCGTCACCGTGTTCGCCGACCTCACCGTCGACGGCACCGAACCCGACGGCGACCACGAGTGGGACAGCGAAAGCCCCGCACGCTGCAATGCATGCCACTGGACCGGCACCATCGACGACACCCGCCTCGACGCCATCGCCGCCGCCAGGGAAGATACCGCCCGCACCGCGCGCATCATCGCTACCTTCGTCCCCCAGGCCTGGGTCAACGACAACGCCGTGCCCGCCGACCCCGAAGGAGACACCACCTTCGACGTCACCCGCGAGATCCTCAAACTCGGCCGTGACAAGGCGTTGCAGCTGCGCGACGACCAAAAGAACACCGACCAGCTGCGCCATGCCCGCCTCGCGCCGCTGTGGATCAAACACTGGCGCGGGCCCTTCCGCATCGAGGTCGAGCAGCAGGTCGCCGACTACTACGCGGCGATCGACGCCGCCTCCCAATCAACCAAGGAAAGCCAATGACGTGACCACCACGCTTCGCATCACCCTCGACATCCACACCCTCGGCAGCATTCCCGAATACCAGCAGCGCGGAGACAACGGCGCCTACGACCGCAAGATCGCACGCTACTTCGACAACGGCATCGATGATGAACCGATACCTGCGCAGATCAAACACTTCGGCAAACGCGCCGCCATTGAAATGCTCCGCAATGAAATCAACAGCTGGCTTTCAGATCTCGGCACCTGCCCCGAGATCCTCGCCATTCACACCCACGCTAAACCCAACCGAAAGACCGAAAGACCCCCGCATGAGCATCGCCCCCTCCCTCGACCCCCTCGATGCCCAGATCCGCAACCGCCTGCTTCACCTGTGGGCCACGCGCCGCGCACCCCACATCGGGGATTTCCTCCGCCGACCCGACGGGAGCCTCGCCCGCATCGCCGCCAAAACCCCACGCTCCTTCCAGCTCGAGCTCGCCCCCTCAACCTACTTCTTCGCCGGTTGGTACTGTAGCCACTCCGGCGGCCTGTCCCAGGAAGACGTCACCGGCACCCTGATAGACACCGGAGAGACCATCGACGCACCCGCGTGGTTCTTCCATCACGACATCGCCGGACCCCGCCGCGGCGTCACCTGCAGCATTCCATGCCGCATCTTCCGACAACCTTCGTAAGCCAGAGCCCACGCCGCCGCCATCTACCCCACCGCCCTCGCAACAGCGCAACTCTATCCGACCTGATAACACCCCTCATTCACACCATCACCGACCTGCGGCTGCTCGATGACCCCCGACGACTTGCCCGCACCGTCCGCCAGGTCATCGACCTTCCCTGACCATCAACCTCAATGAAAGCCACGCCCATGACCACCACGCTGCGCGTCACCCTCGACATCCACACCCTCGGCAGCATTCCCGAACACCAGCAGCACGAAGACCGAGGCACTCTCGCCCGCAACATCCACAGCTACTTCAACAACGGAGTCGATGAAAAACCCTTATCCACACAGATCAAGCACTTCGGCAAGCGCGCCGCCATTGAAATGCTCCGCAATGAAATCAACAGCTGGCTTTCAGATCTCCGCACCTGCCCCGAGATCCTCTCGATCGACACCCACGTCAGCGCACAAACGCCCCCGCTGACTACCTACGCCGTCGTCATACCTCCCCCCGGCAAGACCTACTCCCGCGCGCGGACATTCAACTCGTTCTGCGCCACCTTCGCCCCGAAGCTGCAGGCAAACGGCCAATACCTCATCGAGCCCGACGACGTGCCCGCCGATGCCGACCCGCGCCTCTGGTGGACCATCGTTGACCACGACCCGAGCGGTAGCGCCTTCTACCTCGAGCCCGGCTTCCGCCGCGCCAACAGGCTCGGTCATGTCGTCTGTGAACGCGCATGGGGCGGCAGCCCCGACGACCACCCGCTCTACATCTTCCGCGAACAAGCTCCGGCCACGGCAAATACCTGATGCCCCTGCGGCAGACTAACGTGCTGTGAGTCACCTACCGACCGTCATCGTGATCCAGATCATCCGCGTCACTAATCACCCGGCTCCCGCTCCACCAGCGCCAACAACTTGGCCATTGCCATAGCCCCCAAGCGATCACCAAACCCGCAGCCGCTGACCCCAACGCAACTGCCGGTATCCGCACACCCACCTTATCGCCGTCGGAAAACCCTTCGCTGCTCACATACAAAATCACGCCCACACCTACGACGAGCAGAACCGCAAGCCCGCGCCGTACCACAACTGCCCGGTTCAGCGCTTCACTCCCCATCGCGCACTCCACCTGCAATATCCAACTGACGCCCCATTCAGCCAAATCACCCGACGACCGCGCCCCTTAAGCACGCTCCCGTGAAACCAACGTGCGGTGTCGCGTCAACCCGACGCCAAACAATTGATACCGCTGAAAGGCAGCCGCGTGGACGCTTCCGCACGGCCTTCAATACCATTGCAGCCATCCATCGAGAGCAAGAGCGGTTTTCAAGAGGTTGAACCGGGAAGGGGCGCGGGAGGCGCGCCGCGCCCGGACAACCGGAGACTTCGCATGACCATCACCACCAGCGCCATGCTCACCCCAGGGACCTTCCGCACGCATCGGTTCCACAAACACATGTCCTGGGGCCCTTAGCCCACGAACATCCCGATTACGTCTATCGCTGACCAACGAAAGCCCGTCCCATGCCTTCACCGCACGCCACCCGCCCCAACGCCATCTTCAACGACACCTCCAGCGACGGCTGGGGAAAGAACATCGCCGTCCAGGTCATCCGCCGCCTCGGACCCGACGAATGCGATGCCGAGGTCGGCCCGATGTACGAAATCATCCGCGCCGACGGGCAAACCCGTCATGCCTTCCGCGATGAGCTGAGGACACTCGCCGGCAACGCCTTCAGCCTGCGCCCACGCTATGCGCGCGACCTTCGCGCCCGGCGCCGCTCACGCATGCTTGCCCGCCTCGCACGCTAAGACAACCAAACGAAAACCCCACGATGAACACCACCGCACGACACACCATCACCATCGAATTCATGTACCGAGAGGACTACCTTCCCTCGCCACGGCACCGTCTCCACCGATCCCGCGCAAAGACCGACCGCTGCACAATCACCATCCCCCGCATAGACAACAACGACGCTCCCGTCGCCATCCGTCAGACATCGCCTTTTCACCAGTTCGCGATCCACAGCGAATACGGCAAAAAGCGCCTTCTCGAATACCGATGGTACAACCGGCGACTCTACGCGCGCTGCAAGCTGCGCCGCTTCCAATGCATCCGCGAACCACACCGCAACCGCTGGGCCACCCCTACCGACATCTCATGGCCGCACGCCGATTGCGTCCACGACAGCCGCTCCGCCGCGATCTCGGCCGCCCGCCGATTCTACTCCCGCTTCATCCTCATCGACGGCGCCCTCCACGAAACTATCGGCGAGCCACGCTACGTCGTGATGACCTTCGGTCTCGGCCATAACCACGGCATCGGCTGGGGCACCTGCATCTCCGTCGACCACGGCTACAATCCCAATATCCGCCGCTCCCGCTACTGGCGCATCGATGAGGAGCGCCTCGCCAACGAAGCCGGGCGTGCCATCGCCACCGAACGCGGCGACAGCAAAGGCCTGCCCCACTTCGACAAGCGTCTCTACGACCGTTTCGAAATACTGATCTCCGATGCGTTACGCCTTCCGCGCCGTACGCAGCCTGTGCTCACGGCGCCTTAGAGAGACGGGAAAAAGCCCCCCGGGACGAACCGGCAGGGGGAGGCAGAGAGAGCTTTCCGGCCGACAACCGGAGAGAACCCATGCACGCCATCGTCCCACCTTCCTCACTCACCCACGAAATCCGTCACTTCCATCTGTTCTGCGGCCTTGGCGGCGGCGCCAAAGGCTTCAACCGCGGCCATGCCCGCGTCGGCAACCTCACCGCCCGCTTCCGCTGCATCGGCGGCATCGACAACGACCCCGCCGCCATCAAGGACTTCGCCCTCCTCGCCGGCACGCCCGCCGCCTGCATGGATCTCTTCTCACGAGAGCAGTACATCGCCTTCCACGGACACGAGCCGCCGCCTGATTGGCGCGAAGCAACACCCGAAGATCTGCATGATGCCGCCGGCCACGAGCGACCGCACATCATCTTCCTCAGCGCCCCCTGCAAGGGGTTTTCGGGCCTCCTCTCCGAGACCGCCAGCCGCACTGATAAGTACCAGGCCCTCAACGCGCTGACGTTGCGCGGCATCTGGCTTGCCCTCGAGGCCTGGAAGGACGATCCCACAGAACTCATCGTCTTCGAGAACGTGCCCCGCATCCTGACACGCGGCCGCGCGCTGCTCGACCGCATCGGCGACCTCTTACGCGCCTACGGATATTCGGTGGCCGAGAGCACGCACGACTGCGGCGAGCTGGGCGCCCTGTCCCAGAGCCGCAAGCGCTTCCTGCTCGTTGCCCGCCATAAGGAGAAGGTCCCGCCGTTCCTCTACGAACCGGAAAAACGCTCCCTCAAATCCATCGGCAGCTTGCTCTCCCGCATGCCGCTGCCGGGCGACATCGCCACCGCCGGCCCCATGCACCGCGTCCCCTCACTGCAATGGAAGACGTGGGTCCGTCTCGCCTTCGTCGAGGCAGGTTCCGACTGGCGAAGCCTCAACAAGCTGAAGATCCGCGACGGACATCTCGCCGACTACCTGCTGATGCCTGACAGCCGCTGGGAAAATTCACTCCAGTACGGTGTCAACCACTGGGACGACACCTCCGGCACCATCCCCGCCAAAAGCCGACCCGGCAACGGTGCATTCTCCGTAGCAGACCCGCGCCTTGCCAACGGCCACCCGCGTTCCGTGCAACTCGGCGTTCGCCATTGGAACGACACGGCACCCGTCGTCACCGGCAAGATGTTCATCGGCGGTGGGCCGCACGCCGTGGCTGATCCCCGGCTTCGTTCCGAGACTCCCCGGTTTAACAACACCTACCGCATCGTCCCATGGGATGCCGCCGCTCCAGCCGTCGCCGGGCCCGGCGGTCCGGCAGGCGGGCTTTCAGTGGCCGACCCCCGTCACACCAACTGGCATCCCGGCGCCTCCAGCGCCAAGGAACGCGTCACCGCCTGGAATGAGCACAGCTACACGGTCACCAGTGCACAGCAAGTCGCATCCGGCGCATTGAGCGTAGCTGACCCGCGTCCCGCCGCATTCCGCGTAGGGAAGCGAAACTACCTCTCCGGCGGCCACTACGGTGTCGTCCCGTGGGATTCCCCATCCTACGGCGTCACCGCCAACGGCCAGCACGACAATGGCTTCTGGTCTCTTGCCGATCCTCGGCCCTCCGCCATACCGGCGGCCGATGACAAACTCGTCGCCGTCATCCGCGCCCTGGACGGCACCTGGCACAGGCCCTTCACCACGCTCGAACTCGCGGCCCTCCAATCCCTCGTCGATCCCGACGAGCAGCTCGAACTGGATGGCCTCTCCGACGCAGCCTGGCGCGAGCGCATCGGTAACGCCGTGCCGCCGTCCGCAGCCGAGGCCATCGCCGGCGTCATGGGTACAACGCTGTTGCTCGCCTGGTCGGGCCAGACGTTCCTCCTGTCGAACATGCCGATCTGGGTGCGCCCTGCCGCCATCGGACTCACATTGCCCGCCGGCTGATCACAGCGTCTGCCGCAAGGACAGAGCGAGAGAAGGGCCCTGATGGGCGAGCCGGGAAGGGGCGCGAGAGTCGCGCTCCGCCCGCCGCCAAGGAGATCCCTATGAACCTACAGTCCGCATCCGCGCCGACCGACAGCCGCATCATCATCCCCGGCACCTACGACGTCACGCAACCTCCCCGCTCAACGCCATGGGGCGGCCTGCAGGAATCCGAAACCCTCATGTGGGGAACCGCGCCCTGCGGCACCATCACGCCGGTGCTCTGGCAGGTCCACACCGCAGGTCATGGCGGCACCCGCGTCCATCCCCATCTCGCCGCTGCCTGCTTCAAGCACCTTCCGCCCGAGTGTCACGCCCACGGCGGCAGCCGACTGTGGTTTGAGGAAGATTGCGAGAGCAGCGTACCGCTCTTCATCTTCTACAACGGGCTATCACCCGACTGCTGGCTCGTCCGCACACGCAACGCCTATCCCCGAGAAAAGCTCCTCGAAAGCGTGGTCCGCTGGATGCCCTCCACCGTCGAGCCCGTCCGCGCCATCGCCAACAACTTCGACGCCACGCTCGCCCGCGCCGGAATTCCGCTGCGCACGCCGCTTCCTGCCTGACGTCTCGTTTAACAAGGAACATACCCATGACCCTCAACGACGCCGTTCCCGGCACGATCCTCTATGCGAGCTGGGGCTATGAGCAAACGAACTACGACTTCTACCAGGTCATCGAACGGCGCGGGAAATCCACGCTCGTTTTGCGCCAGCTCAAGGTCGACAAGGAATCCGAGGGCTGGTGCCGCGACAAGGTGATGCCGCTCAAGGACCAGTTCACGAATGGCGCCCCGCTCACCCGCCGCATCTCCAAGCACGGCACGGCTTGCATCAACGACTACACCTTCCTGCATCCATGGGACGGTCGGCCGAGGCACGCCACCAGCTACGCGTAGCGCGCGCCGTTTTCATCAATCGCCAACAACCAAGGAGACTTCCATGAGCAGCATTATGTTCGACCACATCGACGAGGACATCCGCCAGAAGCGCATCGAAGCCTGGCGGAAGCGGCACGGTCCGCGCGTCGGTGATTTCGTCGAAATGGCCGACGGCACCCTGCGCCGCTTCACGCACGACCACGGCGACGTCATCCAGACCACCTCCGCCAGCTTCCCCGGAAACGCAAGCTTCCACTTTTCGCACTTCGGTCATTGCAATTTCTCCGGAAGCCTCGATCCCGGCATCCCGAAATCAGCCCTTCAGGACACCGGCCGCGAAGAGCCCGGCACCGTCTGGTTTTTCCACCATGATGTCTCCGGAGCCAGCCGCGGCGTCCAATGCACCATCCCCTGCCGTGTCTACCGACAGGTCACCGCCAAGCGGGGAGAAGCCGCATGAGCAAGATCCTCGTCTCGCCAACCGGCGTCCGCATTACCGGCACCTACGAAACTTGCCCCGGGCTTGCCGCTATCGACAACGTCTCGCTCGGCAACCGCGACGGCGGCCGTTTCGAGTTCGACTACACCGGCTCCACCGACATGTTTTGGGACGACCAACGCACCATTCGCCGCAACGGCGAACGCGTCTTCCTCGATGCGAACGGCGCCGAGTGGCTGGAATCCCAACTGCAGCTCATCGACGCCGCCAGCTGACCTCACTCGCCACAATCAGGAGAACACACATGCCCCGCTATCTCGTGCGGCAACACCGCGACGCGTCCAAAAACTGGTACGCCATCATCAACGCTGACAGCCCCGCCGCAGCCAAAGCCAAGGCCGAAGTCGACGACTGCACCTGGATCGAAGGCGACGTGCACCAGTTCGACGACCGCGAAATCCCGCTCGATGGCATTGAGGAGGTTGAAGCCACCTTCGATACCCTCCCAGCCGCCGCCCCCACCATCACCGTCGCCGTCATCCAGCACAAATTCGGCACCGACATTTCCGCGTTTGCCACCCACGACCTCGCCATCACTGCCGTGGCCAAATTCGCCCGCGAGTGGTGGCACCAGGAACTCGGTTCCGGCATACCGTGCCCTCCAGACGATGCCCGCTGCATCAAGGAATACTTCGAACGCGTCGACGGCGAGTACGTCGACATCCAAGATGTCGCCATCACCGGCGCCGAGGGCTTCGCAATTCGTATCCGCACACTGACCGGACACGCGCCGGCCGCTCACAACGATGCGGACGTATCCGCATGACACGCGCGCCGAACCTGTTCCCGACACGCGCGCAGGCGCTCGGCGTCAAGCCCAAGGTGCTACTCGCGCGCACCCGAAAGTCCCTCGCCTACCACCGCCCAACTCAGCAAGCTCGCAATGCCTTTCGCAGACATCGACAACTCCGTGGAGGGCCAACTGCAAGAGCTACTCGCCGCTTTCGACGATTTTCAGACCCACGTCATCTCCACCGCCGAATGGCTCAACGAGGAGATCGGCAGCGGCTGACCCGACGCTGTCCATTTCAACCCCCCACCGCCCGCCTCGCGCGGGCGTTTGCATTTCAGGAGCCCGACATGACACTCAACGAAACGGCCACGCCCCAAGACCGCGCCCTCATCCTCAAAATCGCCAACCGCGCCATGGCCGACGGCCCGTCGCCCTACACCGACAAGATCCGCGCGGTCATGGACCTCACCATCCTCCACTTGAACGGCTGCCCGCTCGACCTCGCCGCGCTTGCCAACGCTTCCGAAGCCAACTTCTGGCACGACCTCAACGGCATCGCCGCCAACCTCGACCGCGCAACCGCACAGTTGAAGCACATGTTTCAACCCCGCCACGCTGTCGAACAGAACCCCGACCCGCGCAACAAGCCCAAGATCGAAATCCAACTCATCGATTTCACCCGCACGGGAACGGGCTTCAACGCCTACCTCGTAACGCCCTCCGCAACCTCGCCCTGCGATTGGGGGCAAACCTCCGGCATGACCCGTGCAGAAGCCATCAAGCTCGCCCGCACCAAAGGCTACGAGCCGACGATCCGGCACGCACACCAGGTCTGGCTGCAACCCTCGCTCACCAGCATCGCCCGCAACGGCTACGACGCCCACGACCGGTCCGAGCCGGAGCAAATGTCGCCGTATACGCTCACCAGTGCCTTCGACACCGCATGGCGCATCGGCTGGCACATGGCCGAACGCGGTTACGTCGCCCCCTCACTCAACGAGCGTGACGCCATCCGCATGGGGCGCGGCTCTCAGGTTCACGTCCGCGACCAAACATGGACGCTCACTTACGACGGCCAATCCACCCGCGTTGAACGCATCACCTAAGCGGAGACAGCATCATGAAACTCACCTTCTCGTGGGAGGCGCTGCAAAAGGCCTTCGAGGAAATCGACACAGCGAACAACGCCCGCACCCTCTACGGCACCGTTACGGGCAAAGGGCTGTGGCTGGTTGGCGACGACGGCGTCTACCTCATGCCCAACACCACCGACGGCGTGCACCACAGGGGCGATGCCCCCCGCGTCATCATCTACGCCGAAGAATGCAACCCCAAAACCATGCCCTTCGACGACTGGTGGGCCGCCAAGCAGGCGACCTTCGGCGGCGATGACGGCGTGGAATTCGTCGACGCCAATGAATTGCGCCAGCTCGCGCTGCGCCTGCCGTCGGCGCCCGCGTTCCTCGCCATCACCTTCGCGGGGGACACCTACGAAATCTCCTTTTCCTGACCACAACGAGAGCAACCGCCATGTTCACCATCCCCTACAAGGGCGCCTACATCCACGGCTACTGCGACCGCGGCGAATGCCGCGTGCAGCTCGGCGAAGGCGGCCTCATCAAGGGCCCGTTCCCCTCGCTCGACAGCGCCAAGCGCTACATCCGCACCGCCATCAAGAACGGCGACTTCACGCCATCACTTTAGCCATCCCCAAAGGAGACGCACCATGCCGACTAACCTCGCCGAAGCCGCCATAGAAATCCTGCAGAACACGCGCGACGGCGACGACCTCGCGCCCCAGCACCTGAAGCTGGTGGAGAACGCCGTCAACGGCTTCCTCACCGAAGCCGGCCGCAAAGCTTTCGACGACCTGCTCGCCAACGTCCGCTCCGGCTACACAAAGCCGTGGTTCCACGGCGTCGAACATCTCACCTACGACCACGAGGGCTACGTCCGCTGGAAGAACCTGCCGGTGGAGCATTTCTCTCCCAGCTTCGCCCATACCGAAGCGGCACGCCAATACGTGCAGGAACTCGCGCAACGCTGCCTCGCGATCGAGGCCCGCGGCGAGACACCATCAACCGAAAGCGCAGTTTGGAGATGGCCGGAAACCCCGACATGACCTCGTGTCCCCAACAACAAGGCCAGCCAAAACATGGAATCCGCTTACGCCCTCATCGAAACACGCGGCATCGAGATCACCTCGCTGCGCATCTTCACGGACCGCAGAACAGCCGTTCTCGCCTTCATAGCCGACTACGAACATCATCGCCTGCAGCCCCACGACATCAGCGAGCTTTCACACGAACTCGCTGGCACCATTGCCTTTGCAGGTGACGATGCCCACTCCCTGCAAATCATTGAGCGCACGCCAGAGCCGACGATGACCGCCGATACCCCCAAGAGATAGAGCGGGGCCCGGAAGGGGTGCCGCAAGAGACTTGCGCAGAGAGCTCAGGCCCGGCGGCACAGCCACAACCGGAGACCCTTCCATGTCGCTCTTTGCAGAGAACACACCACTCGCCCTCCATACCACCTCCGCCGACGCCACAAGCAGTTTTGCCGTACCCAAGGCATCCGCACTCATTCGTGCGGGCGAAATCATCCTCCGCAGCCTCACAAGCGGCAACAGGTTGCAAGCACCCGCCATTCGCCACGCCATGGAAGCAGCTTTCGATGCATCCGACGCCACCGGTGCGTGGGTGTGGAAGGACAGCTACGAGGCCGTCGAAATAGCCCAGGTGCTCTTCCTTAGCCGCTTCCTACCCGGTATGCGCCGCTCCGCCAAAACCCCCTCCGACCTTCTCGCCATGATCGCCAAGATCGCCGCGCTCACCCCGACGCACACACGCCGCAGCGACGACAGCATCGCCCTGCAGCAGTTCTCCACCCCCATGGAGCTTGCCTTCATCGCCGCCCATGCCGCCGCCATCACGTCCGACGATGTCGTGCTCGAGCCCTCCGCCGGCACCGGCCAACTCGCCGTCTTCGCGGGCGAGACCCCCTTGTGGCTCAACGAACTTTCATCCGCCCGCGCCGACATCCTCGCTAACCTGTTCGACACCGGCGTTTCCGGCTTCAATGCCGAGCACATCGACGACTGCCTGCCAGATGCCTTCTCACCCAGCGTCGTCATCATGAACCCGCCGTTCTCCGCGTCCCCCAACGTGCGCGGATCACTTGCCGGCGTCGACTTGAGGCATGTCCGCTCGGCCTTGCGCCGACTTGCCCCGGGCGGCCGTCTGGTCGCCATCACATCGGCCGGCTTATCGCCCCACAATCCTGCCTACGCCGACGCCTTCCGAGACATCGGCGGCTTCGCGCGCCTCTCCTACACCACCGCCGTCAGCGGCAAGCTGTTCCAGCGCCACGGCACCACCATCACCACACGCCTCTCAGTCTTCGACAAGCTTCCAGCGGATAAGCACGACACCAAGTGGAGCGAGCACGAGATCGACAGCGCCGAGGCGTTGCTGCACGACGTCATCACCTGGGTTCCGCCACGCGCGCCATGCGCCCCCGTCAGCACCGGCCTTAAAGCCAAAGCCGTCCGCGCAATTACAAGCGTACCGAATTCAATTCCGCCTGTTACAGCACCGGCATCCAACGGCGTGCAGTCGAGCATCATCTTCACGCCTGCTCCGGAAATTGCCGTCGAGGCTCGGGAGGTCACATACGACATCATAGAGACACCAACCGCAGCCGTCGCGGGCGAGGGGCTCTACCAGCCCTACGCCCCCGAACGCATACGCATCCACGGCGCCAAGCCACACCCGGACAAGCTCGTTCAATCAGCCGCCATGGCCTCGGTGCGCCCGCCAACGCCCACCTACCGTCCGCTGCTGCCCTCCGATGTCGTCACCAAGGGATGGCTTTCCGACGCCCAGCTCGAAAGCGTCATTTATGCGGGCGAAGCCCACAGCAAACACCTCGCCGGGCACTGGGTCGTCGACGCCACGTTCGACAAGCTCACTGCCGCCAATCCAGCCAACCCCGCCGCCGTTCAGTTCCGCCGCGGCTGGTTCCTCGGAGACGGCACCGGCGCGGGGAAGGGGCGCCAAGTCGCCGGCATCATCCTCGACAACTGGCTCAAGGGCCGCAAGAAGGCGCTGTGGGTCTCCAAGTCCGACACGTTGCTCAAAGACGCGCAGCGCGACTGGTCCGACCTTGGCCAGGAACGTCTGCGCATCGTCCCGCAAGACCGCTTCCGCCACGGCAAGCCCATTCAGCTATCCAGCGGCGTACTGTTCACCACCTATGCCACGCTGCGTTCCTCCGGCCGCGAGAAGGGCACCTCCCGCCTGCAGCAGATCATCGATTGGGTCAGCCGCGACTTCGACGGCGTCATCGTGTTCGATGAATCCCACATGATGGCAAACGCCGCGCCCACTATCACCGATCGCGGCGTACAATCAGGCTCCCAGCAAGGCATCAGCGGGTTGCGCCTGCAGCACGCCCTTCCCAACGCCCGCGTGGTCTACGTTTCGGCAACAGGCGCCACCGTCATCCAGAACCTCGCTTACGCCCAGCGCCTCGGCCTCTGGGGGGCGGGCGACATGCCGTTCCCCACCCGCCCGGAATTCGTCACCGCCATGCTGCAGGGCGGCATTGCGTCATCCGAGGTGCTGGCGCGCGACCTCAAATCACTGGGCCTCTACACCGCACGCTCCCTGTCGCTGGAAGGCGTGGTCGTTGACATGCTGGAGCACCAGCTAACGCCGCAACAGATCGAAATCTACGACGCGTGCGCCAAGGCCTACCAGGTCATCCACGCAAACCTCACCCACATCCTGGAGGCAACCGCCGTCACCGACCCCGACCACGGAACGCTCAACAAGATCGCCAAAGGATCGGCGCTTTCTGCGTTCGAAGGCGCCAAGCAGAGGTTTTTCAATCTGCTCATCACGTCCATGAAAATGCCTTCGCTCATCGAGACCATGGAACGCGACGTCGCCGCCGGCAACGCGCCCATCGTGCAGCTCGTCTCCACCACCGAGGCGGTCATGAACCGGCGCCTCGCCGAAATACCCGCCAGCGAGCACCAAGACCTGCAGATCGACATCTCGCCGCGCGAACTGATCGCCGACTACCTGCGCAACAGCTTCCCCACACAGCTCTACGAAATGAAGCGCGACGACAAGGGCACATTGCATTCCGTGCCCATGTTCGACGCCGACCTCAACGCCGTGCAGTCGCGCGAAGCCATGCGCATCCGCGACCAGTTGCTGGAGGACATCGCCTTGTTGCCTCCCATCCAGTCCGCCCTCGACCAGATCCTGCACCACTTCGGCACCGACGTCGTTGCCGAGGTCACCGGCCGCTCCCGCCGCATCCTTAAACGCGACACGCCGCGTGGTCCTGTCTTCTACGTGCAGACCCGCCCGGCGAGCGCCAACCTCTCAGACGCCCAGGCCTTCATGGACGACAAGAAGAATATCCTGGTCTTCTCCGAAGCGGGCGGCACCGGCCGCAGTTACCACTCCGACATGAGCTGCCTCAACCAGCGCAAGCGCATCCACTACCTGCTGGAACCGGGCTGGAAGGCCGACAATGCCATCCAGGGGCTCGGCCGCTCCAACCGCACCAACCAAAAATGCCCGCCGATGTTCAGGCCCGTCGCTACCGACGTACGCGGCGAAAAACGCTTCCTCTCCACCATCGCGCGTCGCCTCGACTCTCTCGGCGCCATCACGCGCGGGCAACGCCAAACCGGCGGGCAGGGCATGTTCCGGCCCACCGACAATCTGGAAAGCCAATACGCCTACGACGCGCTGCGCATCTTCTACCGCCACCTTCACGAAGGACACGTCAAGTGCATCTCCCGCAAGGCATTCGAAGACATCACCGGACTGAAGCTCGCCGACCGCGATGGAACGATGCTCGAAGACCTTCCCCGCATCTCCACCTTCCTCAACCGCGTACTCGCGTTGCAGATCGCATTGCAAAACGAGCTGTTCGCCTATTTCGAGCAACTGCTGGAATCCCGCATCGAACAGGCCATCGCCAAAGGCACCTTCGACAAGGGACTTGAAACCATCAGCGCCGTCAGCCTTTCCGTCGTCGAACGCACCCTCATCGCGACCAACGAGGCCACCGGCGCCGAAACCCTCATGCTCAAGATCCGGCGCAAGGACCGCACAAATCCTGTCACCCTCGAGGCGGTTCTCGCACGCGCGGCGGAACCCCACACGCTGATGCTGCTCAACACCAAGTCGCGGCGCGTGGCCCTCCAGGTCCCAACCACCAGCCTTACCCTCGACGACGGCACGGTGGAGCGCCGCGTGCGCCTCATCCGTCCGATGGACACCCACTCCGTGGCGGAAGCCCTCATGCCCGAAAGCAACTGGGAACCCTGCGACGGCGAAACATTCCGCGCGTCGTGGGCGGCCGAGCTTGCCGGCATCCCCGAATTCACCGAGCGGTCCTTCCACGTGATGAGCGGCCTGCTGCTTCCGCATTGGAAACGCCTTCCCCTCGACAACCCGACCGTCTACCGCTTCACCACCGACGACGGACAGGCGCATATCGGCAGGCTGATACCGCCCGAACTCCTCGGAGCCTTCAACGTCAGCTCCAATACCGACATGAATCCAACCGAAGCCTGGGAACATCTCCTGTCCGGCGGCATCCTCCGCCTTCAAGGCGATCTCCTGGTGAAGACGGTGAAGTCGATGCACGCCACCCGCGTCGAGGTGGTCAACTTTTCTCCAGGCCAATACCAACGGTTCAAGGCCATGGGCCTCTTCTCCGAGACCATCGCCCACAAACTGCGCCTCTTCGTCCCCATGGGCGATAATGGGCCCGCCGTGCTGGCAGAGGTCGTGAAAGCGTTCCCGATCTCCTCGACAAGCTTCTGATGGGGGGAGAGAGAGCATGCACGAAGACCTCAAGGCGCTCAGTCGCCGCCTGGCCCAGCATACCGATGCCGTTTGCGCACATTATCTGCCCAACGGAAGGCGTGAAGGGCACTACTGGATGATCGGCGATGTGCTCGGCAATCCCGGCCGCTCCATGCACGTACGCCTCACATCATCCACGCACGGACACACCGCCGGGCGATGGCAAGATCACGCCACAGGAGAACACGGCGACCTGCTGGATCTCATCCAGGCCAACCAGCAGCTGCGGTCGGTCATCGATGCCAAGCACGAAGCCTTGCGCTTTCTCTCCGAACCCATGACACCGCGTCAGCAAAAGCCCGCGCAGACGCGCGACCCCGCCGTTGCCGCGCAACGCCTTTTCCATGCATCGAGGCCCATAGCAGGCACGCGCGGAGCAGACTATCTCCGCTCGCGCGCCATCACCTGCCCGCTTGATTTAAAAGCCATTCGCTTCCACCCCGGCTGCTACTACCGTCCGCACCGCGGCGTTCCCCTGCAGACCTTCCCGGCCATCATCTCCGCCATCACCGACCTTGCTGGAAACGTCACCGCCGTGCACCGCACGTACCTCGACCCCGCACGCCCTTCGAAACTAACCGTAGAAGACCCTAAGCGTTCGATGGGCCACATCCTCGGCCACGGCATCCGCATAGGCGAGGCAACCGATGTGCTGGCGGCGGGCGAGGGGCTAGAGACGGTGCTCTCTGTCCGCACCCTGCTCCCGCACTTGCCGATGGTCGCCGCCACTTCCGCCGGGCACCTCGGGGCGTTGCTCCTTCCCGCCTCCTTGAAGCGCCTTTACATAATCCTCGACAACAACCAAGCCGGACGCGCCGCCGCCGATCGACTCCTGTTCCGCTGCATCGACACACCGGTCGAGGCACGGCTGCTCGTTCCTGTTTTCGATGACTGGAACACCGACCTCACCCGTCGAGGAAGACATGGCGCCCTGCTCACACTCCTCCCGCAGCTCGACCCGCTGGACATCCCATAAGGTCACAATGCAATTCCCTGCCTAAAGCCTTTCCAATTACGTTGCGCGCAAGCGCCCCACAGACCACACTCCCGAAAACTCATGCCGGGGGGCACATGTACCAGACCAATCTCAAGATCAAGGACGCGCTGGACGACATCAGCAGCAATCTTTATGTGCTACCCGCCATTCAGCGCGAATTCGTGTGGCGCCCCGAACAGATCTGCCGCCTCTTCGACAGCCTCATGCAAGGGTACCCCTTCGGCACTTTCCTCTTTTGGAAAGTACAGCCGGAAAGAAGCGCCGAGTTCAAGTTCTACGGATTCATCCAGAACTACCACGAGCGCGACAACTCCCACTGTCCCGACCTTGGAACACTTCCCAACCGAGAGCTCACAGCCGTTCTCGACGGCCAGCAGCGCCTGACCGCCTTGAACATCGGCCTGCGCGGCTCACTGGCCATCAAGGAACCCAATAAATGGCGCAACAATCCAAACGCCTTCATCCGCAAAACGCTGCATCTCGATCTCTTCTCAGACGCCATCGATGAGGAAGATGGCGAAGCATTCCGTTTCCGCTTCCTGGAGCCCGAGGCAGCCGCGAAAGACACCACCACACTGTGGTTCCCCCTCCACCGCGTCCTGACATCCGAGTACCACGAACTCTCAAGCTGGCTGAATGAGGTCATGACCGCCCGCGGGCTCAATACGAACGTTCCCCTCTTTACGGCGGCCAACAAGAAGCTCTACCAACTCCACAACGTCGTCCATAACGCGCCGGTACTCACGTATTACCCGGAGAAGAGCCAAAACCTGGACCGCGTCTTACGCATCTTCATCCGCATGAACTCCGGCGGCACGGTCCTTTCCTATTCCGACCTCCTCCTCAGCATCGCCGTCGCCCAATGGGGAAAGCTCGACGCCCGCTATGAAATCCACAGCCTCGTCGACGAAATCAACGACGTCGGCCTCGGCTTCAACTACTCCAAGGATTTCGTCCTCAAGGCCGGGCTCATGCTCGCCGACATTGCCGCCGTCGGCTTCAAGGTCGAGAATTTCAACGCCGCAAACATGCGGGTGCTGGAAAGCAAATGGCCCGAGGTGCGCCGCGCTCTCGTGATGACAGCCCACCTCGCCGCTTCCTTCGGCCTCGACCAACAGACGCTTCGCGCCGACAGTTCGCTCTTGCCCATCGCTTACTACATCTACAGCCGCAAGCTCCCTGAAGCTTGGCTCACGCAGCAAAAGTCCGCCACGGACCGGCAAAACATCCGGCATTGGCTCGTGCGGTCGTTGGTGAAAGCATCAGGGATCTGGGGAAGCGGCCTCGACGTCCTCCTCACGCATTTGCGCGACGTCATCCGCGAATCCACCGGAGCGTTCCCCCATGAAGCACTAGAACAGGCCATGGCCGGAAGGGGAAAACCGCTCACCTTCGGAGACGAAGAAATCGACGACTTGCTGGACATGGAATACGGCGATCGCCGCCTGTTCCCTCTGCTGTCGCTCCTGTTCCCCTTCATCGACGTCAGCCAACACCACCACATCGACCACGTTTATCCGCGCGCCCTTCTGCAAAAGCGAAAGCTCGAAAAAGCCGGTGCCACGCCTGCCGACATCACCAAAACCTTGGACGTCCGCGACAAGCTCGCCAACCTCCAGCTGCTGCAAAGCGCCCTCAACGCCGCAAAAAACGATAGCCTCCCCGCCGACTGGCTCGCAAAGGTCTGCCCGGATCAAGATGCGCGAGCCGCCTTCGTCGCCCGGTGCCACCTCGGCACGTTGCCGACAAACCCGGCTGAATTCCTTTCGTTCTACGAAGCCCGCCGCCAGAAGCTCAAGACGCGCCTCGAGGACCTGCTCACGCGCAAAGCGTGAACCATCAGGCAACCATCGGTAGACCCGTCACCCTAGCCGCTTTTCGCGTCATCGCGTTTCGCCCGGCTATCGATCGATGCCATCCATGGCGACGCAGGTCCTGCAACGCCAAGCAAGGGGCATACATGAGAATATTCTTGATCGCCTTCGCCATAGCGCTTCCGCTAAGCGCCAACGCACAGGTCTACAAGTGCGCTGTTCTTAAACATTGGCGCAATGCCGTACTCGACCGCAATTACATCAGCGACAACCCCGAACCAACCGACGGCGCCACCTTCACCCTCGACTTCCCAGCTTCCAAAATATTTACGGGCTCCTCCGGAACGGCCATCGACGGGAAAGTCGTCGCGCCGCCCGGCGCCAACAGCATCGGCATGCTCGGCGGTGGCGTTCGCGAACTCGCCATCTACACCGTCTTCCCCAACTTCCCCGATCCCCAGGGCGGGGTCCTCGGCAGCGTGCTCCGCATCAACGACAACGACTACATGCCGAAGGGCACCATGATGACGCGCCTATCCTGCAAACGCGGTTGAAACAGCGCCATCGCACCCATGACCCTGTTCCTCGACACGGAGTTCAACGGGTTCGATGGCGGCGAACTGATCTCGATTGCGCTCGTCTCCGACAGGCCCGGTCGCAACAGCGAATTCTACGCTGTGACGTCGATACCCGATAACCCGACGGACTTTGTCCGCACGAACGTCATCCCCCGCCTTGCCGCAAAACCCGAACCCCGCGACGCCGTTGTCGCCCGCCTGCTACTGTACCTTGGCGAACATTTGGGCGAGCCAATCCTTTTCGACTGGCCCTACGACGGCATACACCTGCTTTGCCTGCTGGTGGTTCCCTGCGGGCGGTGGCACGCCATTCCGCTCAACCTGCAGCTGGTCACCGGAGCCACGTTCAAATCCCGCAAGCCCCATAATGCGCTAAGTGACGCCCGCGCCTTCCGCTCTTGGTACCGCCGCCGCAAATGAAATGCCGCTGTCGGTCCTATCAAAGCCTCTTGGTAGCCTCACGCCTCACGCCGGAGGCTCAACAGCACCTGCATTTCAGCCGTCGTATCTCGCTTGGTAATATCCGGGTGCCACTTGTGCGCCAGCTGATTGAACCCGAGCCCCCTACGAAACACATGGTGCCGCATCACACGCCATTCGTGGATGTAGCCAGACTTCACATCTTCTGCCGAGAAACCCTTTATCAGAGTGAGGATCGTCCAAACGTACCTCGGAGCGTCCACCTTTCCCTCGCACCAGCGCCAAACCTGAACCTCCGCAACACCACATAACCCTCCCAATTGCCGCTGACTTAATCCGAGATCCTCCAACGCCGCACGCAGTTCAAAACACGTCTTTTTCATGCCCCCAGAATAAACCCAAGCTACCCAGAGCACCAACTATTCTTTAAGAATATTGCTACAGTCGCCCCGCGATCAGACGAAGACTCCCGCCTATTCAAAAGGAAAAGACCGTCCGTCGCGATCCGTCTCTTTCTCTATACTTTTTGCATAGTTTCCGTCCGCAGTCTGGAGCCGCCCTCTCCTCTACGACCGTCATAATCCGGTGGCTCGCGTATCCTCGGCATCGTCAATCATGACGAGACTCACTGCGAGCGCATGCCCCCTTTCAAGATAATAAGTATTATCTAAACAACGTAATTGCCGACTACTTGAAGTGGCCCGTTGTCACAACGTCATCTCGTAAAATGTTGTTCTAAACCACACATGCAGAAATTTTGGCGCTACACGTCACGACTGTTGGGTCTACCGAACTCCGCTATTATTGCCTGCACGCGGCCTTTAAGGTAATTTACCCATGTGAAAGACCAATATCCCTCCGCCGAGAATAAAAACCCCAGCCATACACCTGTCTCGCTGCTCAGGCCTCCTTTCCGCTGCGCGCTTTCCGCCGAAGGCCTTTCAATCACCACGAACACCAAGCGCCACCGGCTTCATGGAACCGTAATCGGGTTTCGCCACGGCACAGCACGCGTCCGCTGGGACGGCGACCTATCCCTGACCGAAATCCATCCCGCTTTTATCATCGCCATCGACGAACCAATACCGGAGGATCCTTACACCCCCGCCATACTCCAATGCCTGGCGGACGGCCCCCGCACGTCGACGAAGCTCCAAGACGCCACCGGCCTCGCCTACCACCGTCTGATGCCCATCATCGAACAGCTCACCGCCGCCGGGCGCATCGTCGCCACCGGCCGCATGAGAACCCGAACCTACCGCCTCCCCTCGGTTTCAACATCGGATTCCGCGTCAGAACGCGGATAAATCCCCTTTACGCCTCGACACCCGAGCATTGCTTCCGTTTTATCGCTGCATGACAGAACGACGCCGCGTACGCCTCACTAAACCTTTTCAGAACGGCTCCCTCACGGCCGACGCCTTTCTCCGGCGCCTGCGCATCCCGTTCCAGACCCGGCGCATCCAAGGCACCTTGCGCATCGTCGTCACCGGCGACATGGACCTTTCGGGCCGGGGCATTCAGCGCCTTCCGAAAGGGTTTCGCGACATCGTCACCGGAGGCTGCCGCCTCATCCTCGACGACAACGAACTCACCGACCTCGCCAACCTGCCACGCGACGTCAGCCAGCTTGCCGTTTGCAACAACCGGCTCACCTCTCTCGCCGACGCGCCCCCGAAACTCATAACCCTCCTCGCCGACGACAACCGATTGACCGGGCTTCGCGGCTGCCCCGGCTCCGTGAGCATCCTTTCGGTCAAGGGCAACCGCCTCACCGACGTCCGCCGCGCGCCGCGCGCCCTCAAGGTGTTCTGCGCCGAGAACAACTACATCGGCTCGCTCAAAGGCCTTCCCGCCACCACCCTCAACCTCTACATCGACAACAACCGGCTCATCTCGCTTGCCGACGCCCCCCGCGCCGCGGAGATCCTCTCCGTCACCCGAAACAAGATACGCTCACTCAAAGGCATGCCGCCGCGCGCCATTCTCCTGACCATCGAACAAAACCTCCTGCGCGGATTCAAGGGCGCGGCACCGACGCTTAAATACCTCTTCGCGCAATCAAACCAGATAACCTCCCTCGAAGGGCTTCCCAATGGCATGGTCTCACTTGCGATCAACTCCAACCCGATCACCAGCCTCGACAAGCTGCCACCCCGCCTCAACACGCTCTACGTCGGGCAAAACCCGATCGACAACTACGCCTACGGCAAGGTGCCCCTCAAATTCCTGCATCTGGGCCCGCCCCCGGGCCACCAGCCGGAACGCATGAACCTCCGCCATTTGCGATAGCCTTGAGTGTTGCACAAACAATCCACCCGCCATTAAAACAGGCGGGTATCCCCGTTTTCCACTTTTCTGCGGGTTAACCATCCGTACTATCGCCGTCGGAGCAGCCACCAGAAGCCGCAACCGCAGGAGACGCAAAACCCCTAGGACACGCGCCCCACTATTTTTAGCAGCGCCTTTCCTATGGAGTTTCCCATGCGTATCCGTCCGACGCTCCGCGCCGCCGGCACCGCGCTCGCGTGCATCATTCTTCCCACCGCCGCCTTTGCCGTCAGCCAGGACGTCAACCTGAGCGCCGACGTGGCCGCTGAATGCACCCTCAACGGGTCCGACAACCCCGCCGCGATCGCGCAAGCCATTTCCGTCTCAGGCGGGCAGCCGTCGATAACCCCCATCACGATCACGGTCCCGGTGTCCTGCAACACCCGCACCGAAACCTACCTCTCGACAACAAATGCCGGGCTTCGCGGGCCAACCCAAATCGACGGGCTTTCCAACCGCATCAACTACATCGCCAACGTCACCGCGCCAGGCCTCGCCAGTTGGACGATCGACACGGAAACCGCCGAGCCCGGCGTCGTCAGTGGCGGTTTGGTCAGCACCTCCGCACCCCACGACAACATGACCATAACCATCACGCCGAAGAAGAATTCCATCCCGCTGCGCAACGGCACTTACAACGACACGCTGCGCATCACCCTCACCATCCCGCAATAGCGGTCTCTTATCGGAGTATCCAATGCTCATCACGCCGGCGCGGCGCGCCGTTTGCGCAGCAATTGCTTTCGCCTGTCTCACCTCGGCAAGCCTTGCCGAGTCCATCAACGTCACCCAGGACATCAACCTCACGGCAACGGTTCCCGCGTCGTGCACGGTGGGCGGCTCGTCCACACCGACCGCCCTTGCCCAAACCGTTCCCATCGTAGCCGGACAGGTCGACGGAACACAGATCGGATTGGAAATCCCGCTTGCCTGCAACACCGGCGTCCAGCTCGACGCCGCCTCGCTCAGCGCCGGGATGCGCGGCCCCACCACCGCGCAAGGCACCGCGAACGTCATCAATTACACCACCCAGATAAGCGGCGGCGGCCTGCCCACCATCAATTTCGACACAACCACCGCCACGCCCGGCCAGTTCTACGGCGGGATGCAGTCCTCAACCATTCCCAACGGGCAGGTCAACGTCATCATCACGCCATCACCCACAAGCCTGCCGCTCCGCGCCGGCGTCTACACGGACACCCTCCGCGTGAAGCTCACCATCAACCAGTGAAACCGCGCTTCGCCGCGCCATAACGGTACCGCGTCATGAACATCCTCTATGCGCTGCTGCTCGCGGCGGCTGTTGCCGCGCCCGCTTCCGCGATGACCGTCTCTCCGATGGCCATCGAAATGAGCGCCTCCGGAAAAAATGCCCGTGCCACCGTCACCGTCTCCAACCCCACCAACGCACCCATTGCCGTCGATACCACCGTCAGCACGCTGACGCTGAGCGACACCGGCGAACAGATGCCTGCGGCCGGCGGCGCCCACAATTTCCTCATACTGCCCCCTCAGGCCATGATCCAACCGGGGGCCTCGCAAACCTTCCGCATCATGTGGATCGGCGATCCCGCCTTGCCTCAAAGCGAGAGCTATCTCATCGCCTTCAACCAGCTTCCGCTCCAAGGGATGACGTCCACCGGCATCAACATCCTGATGAGCTTCGCGGTGGCGCTCAACATCGCCCCCGTCGGCATAAAGCCCGAACTCGACGTGGTGGATACCCGCGTCGTGGAAACCGACAACGGTCCGCGCGCGCAATTGACCTTGTTCAATCCGAGCCAAGCCCACGCGCTTCTCAAGCAAGCCGACATCGCGCTCGCGACAGGCGCCGGAACCCTTACGGTCAGCCGCGAACAGATCGCCGCTGCATTTGGAAACGGCCTCGTCCAACCTGGTCGCCGCCGCACCTTCACCCTGCCGGTTTCCCTACCGCCCGGCACCCACGCCGCAACGGCCCGGCTCACCTTCAAGCCAGCGCAACGATGACATCATGCACGCGCGAACCATCGCAGCCATGCTGGCGGCGACGGCCGCCCTTGCGCCCGCGCGCGCAGATCCTTCGTGGGAACCGCTCGTCATTGCAGCAACGGGTGACTGGACCAGCACCGTCACCCCGCAAGAAGATCAGGATGTCTGGTCAGCGGAATACATCGCCCCCGACTGGGCGACATCCACCCAAGCAACACCTTCAGACATTCCTTGGCAGACAACCGTCCTCACCGTGCCACAACCCCCGCAACCAATAAGCCACGCGCGGCTCAACACCACCGGCCGCGCCATCTCCCTGCCGCTGCCATTACAGGAAGCCTCATTCCAACTCGGCGACATCAACACCGTCATCGAAACCGACGACACGGTCACCCTCGTACCTTCCGAACTCGCCGCGCTTCTCCGGCAACGGCTCTCCGAAGACGAGCTCGCGAAACTCAATGCGGCGGGCCAGCAACGCCTCACCCTCGCCGCGCTCAACACGATCGGGGGGTTCGCGATAAACCTCGACCCTGCCGCGATGCAGCTCACGTTTTCGCTCCACGCTTCCAGCGCCGGTAGCCGCCGGATTCAATTCGCCACGGATCGGCCAACGATTTCCGCGGCAACACCCGCCGACGTCAGCGGCTTCCTCAACTACGCCTTCACCGTGGACCAGGATTGGGGGTCGGCCGCAAGCGCAACCGCCCTCTCCCTTGACCTCGCAGGCGCCACCAGACTTTACGGCGTTGTCTTCGAGGCCGAAGCGTCACTCGCGGGCCCCTACCAAACCTTCCTCTGCCCGTTCGAAGCGGTTTGCCGCGACGTCGATAATCGCGGCTTCAAGAGGCGCGCGACCCGCGCGGTTTACGACACCGAGGAACTGGACCTCCGCGTCATCGGAGGCGACACCACCTTTCAAGGACTTTCGTCCCAGCGCGCCCTGGACATCATGGGGTTGAGCCTGCAGCACGACTCCGCCCTGTTCGGCCGCTCCAACAGCCAAGCCACGCACGGGCTCAATAAAACCCTCTTCCTCGAGAAACCCGCAACCGTCGACGTGCGTCTCAACGGCCTTCCCATCAGGACCATCACGCTTCCTGCCGGAACCTACGACCTCAACAACATCCCGATGACCCTCGGCGCCAACACCCTCGACCTTTTCATCACCTACGACGACGGCACCCGGGAACATCAGACGTTCGACCGCTTCGCCACACAGCACCTTCTCGCCCCCGGCGCCACGCAATGGTCTGTTGCCAGCGGCCTGCCCGCCGTGTGGCGCGACGGCGGCCGTGCCTATGAAAACGGCATCGCCGCCGGAGGGTTCTTCAAATACGGACTCAACGACACCCTCACGCTCGCCGCCACGGCCCAATCCGACAGCATCGTCCATAACGCCGGCCTGGGCGCCGATGTCCTCACCCCACTCGGAATCTTCAGCGTCTTTGCCACCGCCAGCCAATGGGACGCCCCCGGCTTCGCAATCGACACCGCGCTACAATCCCTTCCTTCGCTCGCATCCGACGGCACCACGTACCGCCTCGCTGCCACCTATTACAGCCCTGACTTCCGCTTCCCTGGAGATCGGCAGCTCGCGGAGAGCGACGTCCTCTACCCAGCTTTTGACACCTGGCTCACCGTCACCGCGTCCGCGAGCCAGAAACTGGCATTTGACGCCACCGCGCTGTTTTCCGCCCGCTACGCCTTCGCCGACGACACGCCTTCCACACCGGGATCGGTCTCATCCGGCGTCGACCGCTGGAGTGTTGACGCCGGGATTGCGCGGGACTTCTACGACACCACGCTCTCGATCACGGCAGGCTACGGAAACGACCGCCTGCTCGCCTTTGGCGTTGGCATGAACGAGGAGACCGAATTCCGCGTCGGCGTGAGCATCCTCGCCCGCCTCGGGGAATCCACCACCATCAGCGCCGCGCATTCCTTCGGCAACGAAGTCAGCCAGCTAACCGCCGTCACCGCCGCCAAGCAGGGCACCGCGATTTGGCGCGGCACCGTCTATGCGGAAAACTCCCCGGAGCGCGGGGGTGCCGTCACAGCCGCCGTCGCCGCGACGGGCGCATACGGCGAAGCCCAGCTCGCGCACACCCTCCGTCAACCCGGTTACGGCGAAGACTTTCAGCGCACCCAATTCAGGCACTCCGGCGCCATCGCCTTCGCCGGTGACGCCATGACCGCCGGGCCCCCAATAAGGGGCGGCTTCGCCATCGTTCGCCCGCATCAAAGCATCGACGGTTCGGAAATCATCGTTGGAAACGCGGACGACCCACGCGCGACGGGCACCTCAATAAAGCCTGCCCTGATCGCAGACCTGCCGCCCTACACCAACGTCCAGTACGCCCTCGACGCGACCGATACCCCTCTGGGATACGGCATCGGCTCCGGCGTGCTCTCTGTCCGAAGCCCGTACAAAGCCGGCTACGCCATCGAGGTCGGGTCGGACGCCGCTCTGTCCGCGGTCGGGACCCTCGTCGACGACACCGGCGCACCCGTCCAGTTACAGACGGGCACCGCAACTTCTCAGGATCATCCCCAACTCTCGGTCCCGATCTTCACAAATGCCGCCGGAAGGTTCGGCGGCGAAGGCTTCGCTCCGGGAACCTGGACCATCACGCTCGCCCTCGATCCCAGCCAGCAGTTCACCTTCTTCATCCCGGAAAAAACGGCAGGCTTCCATGACGCCGCTACGCTTCATCCTGGCGCTCGCAACGCTGATTAGCCTTCATGCTTCGGCAACCGCCGCGACGTCACCATGCGTCAGCCCGACCAACACCTGGCCGATCCTCGACATCTCGCCAACACCCTCCATGTCGTACCAAGGGCTCGCCGCCTCGATCACCGTCACCATCGCCGTGACCACCCCGTCCAACGCCCGAAGCACCTGTCAGGCCTCGCTGCAACTGGACCCCGGCTCGTCAGAAGACCGCCTCTACGGTCCGGCCGGGGCGTCACTCGCCTATCAGGCCTCCGGCCTGTTCCCCTGGGATCCCGGATGGAACCGCGTGCAAGTCGCCATCCCTCCCAACGCCACCAAGACCTACAGCTTCACCTTCAGCTTGCCCGCCGGGCAATCGCCTCCGGTCGGCGCCTATTCGCGCTCTTTCGAACTCCGTCTCTACGATACGCTGCTCGGCGGCATGATTCGCAGCAACCAGTTCACGATCAGCGCGATCGTCACCACCACGTGCGACCTGCCTCCGCCTGACCTTGCGGCATTGGATTTCTCGGCAGCGGTCCACGCGGGCCGCATTCCCACACAGGTCCAACAGCAGGTCACCTTCCGCAACGCCGGATGCAACGGGCCGACCCGCCTCACGCTTTCCGGAACCGCGATGCGCAACCCGACATCGCCCGATCAAGCGGAAATCCCCTATACGGCAACCGCGTTGATCGGCTCCCGCCAACTGACCCTCGATACGGTGACGGCGGGCAGCGCTTTCATCGAGACGAGCGCCTCAACCGGCGGCGGCAACATCCCCGTCACCATCACCGTGCCACCGACGGGCGTCCTTCCTGCCGGGCGATACCGCTCAACCCTTACCGTGAGCCTCGCCCCGGCCCAGTGACACCGCACAACCTAAGCGATGCTTTGTTCGCAAGCTTCCGAACTTCTTATCCCCAAGCCAAGTGACGCCCTCTTCCTCTTTTTGCCGTTCAGTTGCATCGACGCCACATGGACATTTTTCCCGCGTCGCTCGCGATGACCGAAAATCCCCGTGATTTGACTGGGTTTTCGGCGTGTCCCTGTTTTAGGTCAAAGCCGGCCGCCTAAATTCCCGGCAAGCCAAACACCTTTCAAACCACCGCCATTTGATGTTCAATCAGACGTGGAGCAACCGCCTAAAAACCACCGCCAAAAGGGAGGATTAAATACCCCCGGCCACATCACCCTTTCCAATAAAAGTCATTTCCCGCCGGAGTGTTTTCATGCGTCGACCGAACGCCGCACACGATTGCGCCGTGACCACCGATCACCGCACAGTGCCCCTTTTTAATATGGTTAGAACCATTCCCGCCGACCACGCCGCCTGCGGTCCGCCGTTCGCCGGCTCCTGAGCTGCACGAAAGCCGAAGTTTCCCCCGAAACCGTCAGGGCTCAAAAGCCCGATACCGTCCCCCGGCTGCCGCCCGGTCGACCGCGCATGGCCTGGTAAGCCATCAGCGATCACATCCGGGCGCCCCGTCACGGGAGCAGCACGAGGGAAAAGGCAGGTGGGGCTAGATGCTCCAACACCGGTCCCACCTGCCCCTTTGTCTAAAACACGCGACTTAGGCCGCGGCAAGAATAACCGCGCGGGACCCGCCTATTATCGGAGACTTTCTTTCCACGCGGTGCCAAACGTCCTCACCTTTTACGTCGGTGCACGACCCCGACAGGGAGGATAATGCTCAGATGTTCGCATGGATCGCGCGCGTTAGCGCGGTTTGATCCATGGCTTTTTCCTGCGGACCCGAATTGGCCCTTCATTAGCGTGATTGTCGTCGATCTTGTCCCACCACATCCAACGCAGCGGCCAAGCGCCTTCCGGCAGTCGATAGAACGCTCGCTTGAGCAGCACCCAGATGGTCGCCCAGAGGCGCAGCGCCAATGATGCGCGCGGCCACTCCCGTTCGTAGTCGGCGTTTGACACGCGGAGATGATGCAAGTTGGTCTCGCCGAGAACGTGCGTGCTCCACGGGTCGAGCGAGGCATAGACGCCGTAGGAGCCCTCTTCAAAAGGGGAAATATCCGCGCGTCGCCAATAGCCGGACGCTATCGGCTTCAATCGAACGCTTGAGTTGGGAACTTCGCCACTCAACCGAACAGCGCCCTTGTGAGCCAAACGCCGAAGCTCATCGCGTGCGTCCTGGGTCACCATCTCCCAGTGGTTCTTATGCATGTAGCGTCGGTAGGCCCAAGCGCTCTCATTTCTCAGGTAGCTCAAAACTTCGGCTGCGTCGGTTTCCCGCCAATCTGTCCCGGCCGCTCGCCTCAATTCTTCGGTGTGTTCTCGCTCAATGCGGCGCACGCGCCACGCGAAGAACTCGTTTGCAAACAGAATCGTGAGTAAGGCGGCACCCAGGGCGATCAGCGCGCCGGGCGCCAACCACGCTTGCGCGTCGCCGATAAATTTTCTGAACCAGGGGTCGAGAAGGTCCGGATCTCTAGGGATCCGATCGAACCCTAGCATCAGGGCAGCAAGGCTGAGCAAGAGGACCAGCAGCTTCCAGACGACGCTTCGAATTCCGTTAAACATCGTGCTGTCAGCTTCCGAGCAGGCTCTTAGTGAAGCCACCGATCACTTGCCCCACGACTTCTCCGAGCGCGGAATTCCGCGCTTCACTTGCCGTCTGTCGCACCTGCTCCAACAGCACGTCACCAGCACGCTGCGCCTTCCCACGAAAATCGATCTTTATATCCAGAGCGGCAAAGCCCTGTGTCGTGAGGCGCGCGTCTCGGTAGGTGCTCTCCGCAATGTTAGGATTTCCGCTCCACTCCCGCGAAGAGACCCGCACATATTCATTCTCGACGAGCCAATCGAGCGTTCGCTCGCAGAGGAAGATGTTCTCCTTCAAGGCTTCATCGCCCAACTCCTCGACCAGCTTGCCAGGGACGAGGTTGACCCGGTTGGGATGTGCTTCGTCGAGCTTCGCCAGGGCAAAGGCGGCATAGCGCTTAAAGAGTGCACGGTGACCCACGGCTGCCTCCGAGTTCTGGAGTGGCGGTAGTACTTCTACCGTCTGGGGAAATATTGGCTTGCGATACTGATGCACGCTCGATCAAAAACGACCCGCTTCTCCCATACGGACCACCACCCTGTCCCGATCACCACGAGCGGCATCCCCGCATCACACCCCTACGACGAAATGTAGGCCTGCGAGTCGTACCGCTATTCAAGTTCCCTTGACAGTGCCTATCCTTCGGCATGGGCTTCGACATCGACAACGCCATCGACACCTGGATCGACGACGCGACCCTTATCCGCGAGAATGACCTTGGCCTCGTGACCCATGCCTATTTTGACGGCTGCAAACCCCTTACCCGACGCGCCTACTTCATCGCGCTGCGCCGCTTCCTCGCATACCTCGACGCAAACGGGATCGGTGACCCCAGGGCCGTCACCACGACGACCATAAGCCGTTACCTCGAAGGAATGACCGGTCGCCGCAAGGCGAAGCTCTCGCCCGCCACCCGCGCGCAAACCCTTGCCGCCCTTCGCCGATGGTTCGAATTACTTGCAGCCGATGCCAAGATCACCCGCAACCCTTGCATGGGCGTGCGCTCACCAATCAAGCGCGCGAAGCTCGGCAAGGCAAAACGGCTCTCGCAACGACAGCTCGCGCGCCTGTTCGCCAGCATGCCCCCCATTACCCCGCTGAACCGCAGAGACAGGGCTCTGGTCGCGTTTCTGTTCTACACGGCCTGCCGGATAGGCGCCGCACTGAAACTCACGCACGCGGGGTTTCAACCCCATCCGAAAGGCCTGCGCGTCGTGCTGGACGAAAAGTTCGACACCGAGCACACCATGCCCGTGGCCCCTGAACTTGCCGCGTACCTTGCGCCTTACCTCGCCGACATCGCTCCCCACACTGACCATGCATTCGTGTTCCGGCGCTATGATCCGGCCCGGCGCGTGTTCACGACCGACCCGCTCGCCTACGAGGACGCCTACCACGTCATAAAACGCCGGCTCCGTGCGGTGGGCATCAAGGGCAAATACTCCGCCCACAGCTTCCGACGGACCGCCATCACCATGGCGCTCGAAAACGGCATGCCGATCGAGCTGGCGCAGAAGCTTGCCAACCACGCGCGGGTTGAAACCACGCTCCTTTACGACGAGCGCCGCCGTGCCGTGAGCAACGAAGACCTCGACTACCTCCGCCCGATGGCCAAACGCGCGGCCTGACTCGCCCCCGGGCGCCGCAACCTTCGACGTTCCCGCCGACAACACCCACGCGCCGACGGGACCTCCCGGAAGGGGCAGAGGCGATTGAGGGGTGGGCGCCACGATGGCGTCGGGAGGTGCACCCCGGCCTTTAAGAGAGGGGAGCGGGCCAGGGGATGGGTCCGGGCGCAACGGCGGCCGGGACTTTTTTCCGCCGGGCCTCCGGCCCTTTGCATCGCGAGGCAAAAAAGATCCCGGCCTTGCCGTCCTCCGCTGCGCTCCGGCCGCTCCCGGCTAGAGGCCGGTCGCGGTGCACCCGGCCCCCTCCCCCGGCAAGTGCGCCCCCGGAAAGGCCGGTGAGGGTCACCGGTCTCCGCAACAATCGAAGGCATACCCTTATGTCCTACAATCCTTCTTCCAACCGTTCCGGATATCCCTCCAGCAGCGCCACCGCCACGGTGTGCGAGAACCTCGCCATCTACGGGCACACCCCGCACGACGACGAACCCGAATACCGCCCGATCCCCGAGGACCAGCAGCTGGAAGGCTCGGTCGAGGCCATGTTCGCCGCGGTCACCGGCCCCTTGGCCGACACGGCCCTTGAGGACGACGTCGAGCCTATCCTCTGGTCAATGGTCAATGCCCTGCACCGCACCGAGGACCGCATCCAGCGCCGCCTCGACGACAACGAGTCCGAGCTGCGCGACGCGCTGGAGCAGCAGGACGGCTCCGAAATCCTCTCCGTCAAGCTTGAACGCCTCACCGCCAAAGCCCACGAGCTGACCGAGCGCCGCGACGCCGTCGCGCACATGCGCACCCACGCAGAACGAGCCTTCGAGGATCACACCGGCAAGGGTTGGCTCCCCAAAAGCGGCTCGCTGGTCAACCGCAAGGCGCAGACCGCGGCGATGATCGACAGCCGCGACTACCTCGCTGCCAAGAAGTACGCCGACACCAACGTGATGATCCCGCCGGGCACTCGCGTTGTCGTCAGCGGCGGCCCCGACTTCCAAGACCACAACCTGCTGTACGCCGCCCTCGACGAGGTGAAGGCCCGCGTCGCATCTCCGATGGTCATCCTCTACGGCGCCTACGACAAGGGAGCCGACCGGCTCACCGCCACCTGGGCCAAGAACCGGGGCGTTACCCTCGTCGCCTTCAAACCCGACTACGACCTCGGGCGCGCCTGGCCCTTCAAGCGCAACGACGCGATGCTGGCCGCCAAGCCGCACGAGGTCGTGGTCTTTGACGGCACCGGCATCACCCACAACCTCGCCGACAAGGCCAAGGAAGCCCGCGACATCCGCATCACCGATTGCCGCACCGTAGTGCCGCCGGCGCCGAAGAGATAACCCGGCGATATTCCCCGGCGGCAACGCCGGGGTTTTCTTTCTCTTTCAGAGGGAAAGGGCGGCCCCGCCGCAAGCGGCAGGGCAATCTGGGGGAGAGAGTCCTGCCGACCATTTCATAACAAGGAGCTTCGATGAACCCACCCATAGACTCACTGGCCGCATTCAAACGCGCGGCTTCACCCGGAACCGTCTGGATTATGCGCTCCGCTTACCTTGCGCAGACCACACTCGACCCAAAAGTGTGGGCCCCCGCCGCCACCGGCGGCATGCGCAAGAAAGTTGCCCACCGGCAAAGCAACGCCATCGCCTTCGGCAGCGCTGATCACGATGCGGCCTTCATCCTGGCCTCAGCCAACCCGCGCAAACACGGCTCGTGGCTCTGGTTCCCCAAAGCTGCCCGCTGCTCGTTCCCCGATGCGGACACCATCCGCATCGCCGGCGCCGACGAACACCACTGGATCGAATACAGGCGTGTCACCGACCCTCCGGCCGCGCCGGTGCTACAATCCTTCAACCCGCAAACCAACGAGGAAAGCCATGTGCAATGATCACCGTTACCCTGACCCTCCAAATCCCTGAGATTCAAGCGCGCAAGATCTGCGGACCCGTCGCCCCCGCACCCGGCGCCGATCACCAACTCGCCTCGTCCGTAGCCTCCCTCGCCCGTGACGCGATCACCAACGCCCTGCTCGCACGAGGAAACTGCTCGCCAACAATCCAAGTCGTAGCCCAGAACGAAACCATCCATCTGCTCCACCGGCTTGAGGTCATCAACGCAACCCTTCCCACCCTCGACCCTGAATCCCCCGAACTCCCGGCGCTCATGGACCACGCCGACGCCATTGCCTTGAAGCTCACCGGCAGCCACGACCCCAACGAGCATGCAACGCAAATACCTCTGCTCCAGTCGCTCTACGCCGACCAGCTTGCCGACGGCCGAGAGGCGGCGGACCTCGCATGATCAGCCTCCACGAACCCTAAAGCCGCTCCAACGCGCGCGCCGTTTGCCTCCACCGCGCTGAACGCGCCCCGCGCCGACGCCTTCGACCCCCTAAACCATCCCCTCTCCCGCGCCGCCCTAGCGTGGGCAATCGGCGTGGCCGACGCCAGGCCGCGCCGCCCCGCGCGCCGTGAGGCGCCCGAAACCCAATGAAAGCAAACCATGTGAAAATCGAACTCAAAAAGCTGAAGCTCTACCCAGCGCTCTCGGAAGAAACCCAGGCCTACAGCGCCGCGATCTTCCTCGACGGCCGCCACATCGCCGATGTCCACAACGACGGCCACGGCGCATCCGACAACGTCATGCCCAAAGCGCCGTTCACCTACGATCAGCTGCTGGCGCTCGAAAAGCGCATCGCGACCGAGTATCCCCCGCTCAAGAGCTCCATCACCGGCGAACACCTTCCCTACACGCTGGAAATGCTGTGCGGCGACCTTATCCACCGTGCCGGTGTTGAAAAACGCCTGGCCCGCGCGATGAAATCCAAGATCGTCGCCATTATCGACGGCACGCTCTCGGAGTTTTCATTCAAGGGCATGAAGGTCCTTTCACCTGCCCTATCCGCCCAACTCACGCCTGCGATACTCAGAAAGCATCCGGCCGCGAAGCTTCTCAATACGCTCCCGCTCGACGAAGCCGTTGATGCCGTACTCGCCATTTCCAAATGATCACCAATGAAGCAGCACCCATGACCAAATCAACGACCGTGTGGGCGATCGCCGCCTATGGCATCTACGACGGCTGGAACGCCGGGACCGTCGAACACGACAGTCAAACCTACGCCGACGTCTACCCCACCCGCATCGCCGCCGAGAAAGAACTCGCTGACATCATTCTGGAACGCCTGCGCCAGTTCATCGACGGCGATGGCGCGCTTGAATCCCTCTCTGACGCCCTCGATAGCGGATTTGCTGTCGTCCCCGCCGAGATGCGCAACGACCGGATGGTTGTCCTCGAGGGCGAAGAATTAGGCCTCGCCCCGCCCGACCTAATCCGCAGCGACGATGAACTCCCGGAAGCCGTCGACGCACCCAGTACCGATAGCTTCGTCGAGTAACCCCCCACGCAGAGGAAAAGGCCGGTGGCCTTCGGTCGAACGGAGCAGGAGGCGGAAAGAGAGTTTCCGCTTCCCTTGGGTCCGTGCAACCGAAGGAGATCCATCCACATGGCAACCAAATCCAAATCAACCGCTAAATCCAAGGCTCAAGCGCAACCGCAGGCCCCCTTGCACGCCTCACGTGACATTCCTTTCAACAAGCTGGTCCTCAGCCAGGCCAACGTCCGCACCATCTTCGCGGACGACGAAATCGCCCATCTCGCCGACGACATCGCCGAGCGTGGCCTTATCCAATCCTTATTGGTGCGCCCCAACGTCGACAACGAGGGCAAAGACACCGGTCTTTTCGAAGTCATCGACGGCGGCCGCCGCTTCCGGGCCTGCGAGCTTCTTGTGAAGCGGAAGCGCCGCCCCCTCGACGCCCCCACCTCATGCCTCATCAAGACCGACGGAATGCCCGAAGACGACAGCCTCGCCGCAAACACCTTCCGGGCCGACCTTCACCCTCTCGACGAGCTCAACGCCTTCAACACGCTTGTCGCCAAAGGCAAGTCGATCGAGGACGTGGCCGCCACCTACAAGGTCACGCCCACCTACGTGAAACAGCGCATGAAGCTCGCCGGGCTGAACCCCGTCCTTCACGCCGCCTTCCGCGACGAAAAGCTCAACCTTGGCCAGCTCGAAGCCTTCTGCGTCTCCGACGACCAGCAACGCCAGAAGCAGGTCTATGAGGCCCTCTTCAACAAGCGTGGCTATGTCGACGACAGTCCCTACGCCATTCGCTCGGCCCTCACCGAGAAAACCGTCCGCGTCGGCGACAAGCGCGTGAAGTTCATCGGCCTCAAGGCCTACCAGAAGGCCGGTGGCGCCGCACTGACCGATCTGTTCAACCCCAATGGCGGCGAATATCTCACCGATCCCGCGCTGGTGAACCAGCTGGTGCAGAAGAAGTTCGACGGCATGCGCCAGAAACACCTCAATGCCGGCTGGAAATGGGCCCTGGGCACCGTTGACATCAACGACCTCGACCGCAAAGGCTGGGACCAACTGGTGCCGCCGCCGCACGCGCCCGAGGTGCAGGAGAAGATCGCCGCGCTGGAAGCCGAACGCGACCGCCTCTACGAGGCCGAGACCGACGACGACGAGGCCGAAGACAAGCGCATCCAAGACCGCCTCGACGCCATCGACGCCGAGCTTGAAACCCTCGACACCGATACGGCTTTCACCGCAGAACAGATGGCCAGCTCCGGCGTCGTCATCCACCTCGACTACCAGGGCAAACCGCAGGTCACCTACGGTCATGTCCTGCCCGAGGACCGCAAGGCTGCGATCGCCGCTTCTCCGGCGCCACTCGAAAGCGATGAGCAAACCGCCACGACCATCGGCGGAAAGAAGCCTTCCGGGCTTTCAATGTCGCTGGTGGAGGAACTCACCTCCGCCCGCACCGTCGCGCTGCGCAACGCCATGGCCAACGACTTCTCGGCCGCTTTCCTCGGCGTGCTCCACGTCATGGCACTGTCGCACTTCTACCACCGCTCTCACCTCAGCTGCCTGCAGCTGCAGAAGCGCGATGCCCCCACGCTATCGGGCGAGGCCGCCAAGCAGTGGACCCCGGCCGAGCTGATGGCCAAGCGCGACGCCGAATGGAAGAAGCAGCTGCCCGATGATGCCGAGCAGCTGTGGGATGCCCTCCTCGCCATGGAGGACACAACCCGCCGTTCGCTGTTCGCCCACGTCGCCGGAATGAGCATCAACGCCGTGCAGGCGCAGTTCACCAACCGCGAGGCGATCCCCCACGCCGGACAACTCGCAACCGCCATGGGCATGCACATGGTGACATCCGGATGGGCGCCCACCGCTGCCAACTACCTCGGCCGCGTTGCCAAACCCCTCATCATTGATGCAGTCCGCGAGGCCAAGGGCGAAGAAGACGCCGACATCCTCTCCGGCCTCAAGAAGACGGAGATGGCCACTGAGGCCGAACGGCTGCTGCAGGGCACCGGATGGCTGCCGCAGATCCTGCGCGCGGCGCCCGCCACCGAGACCCCGCAGGTGGACGAGGACGACATCCCCGCGTTCCTCACGCAGGGTGGGCCTGAAGGCGCCAACGCGGCCGCCTAATCTGGACCATCACCATCAGGCCACCTCCCACACGGGAGGTGGCCTTTTTGCTTTTCAGGATTCCCGCCCCTTGTCATAATGAACCCAACGAAAGCACGATTAAGTGACCCTATTAACGCCACGTCTCGACATCCTACCGCCTCCTCAAAAAGCCCTTTGGCCCGACCTTTCGCAGACACCCGCCCATTTCACCCTTTACGGCGGCACTGCAATTGCCCTTCAGCTGGGACACAGGCAATCCGTCGACTTCGATTTCTTCGCCCTCTCCGACATCGACACGGATCAACTTCTCCTTTCCGTGCCTTACCTCGCTTCCGCCCGCATCCTCCACCGCGAACGCAACTCGATCACCTGCCTTATCGATCGCGGCGGCCCGGTCAAACTTTCCTATTTCGGGCTCCCCCACCTTAAACGCCTCGAAGAGCCCCTCAAAACACGCGACAACGGGATACCTTGCGCAACGCTTCTCGACCTTGCCGGCACAAAGGCCCAGGTCATCCAAGCCCGCGCCGAAACCAAAGACTACATCGACATCGACGCGCTCTTGGCGTCAGGTATTTCCCTCGACGCCCACCTCCGTGCGGCCCGGCACATCTACGGCCGTCTCTTCGAGCCGTTCCCCACCCTCAAGGCCCTCTCCCACTATGACGGCCTAGACCTCCCCGAAGCTGTCCAGCAACGCCTCTCAACGGCAGTTGCCGCCGTCGACCTCGCCAGCCTTTCATCCCCCACATCCCCCTGGACACAATCGTGAAGCCCTTTCCCGCTACCGACCCCTTTGTCGCCGCCGCCGGCCGCATCATCTGGTTCAAGTCACCGGTTGACGCCCTTGATGCCCCCCTGGAACTCATGACCTACGCCCTCAAGTACGCCACGCCCGCGGACATGCTCCTCCTGCTCTCCTGGATCGGCCCCGCAGGCCTTGCCGAAACCCTCGACAATGCCCGCCCAGGAATTGTCGATGCCCGCTCATGGTCCTACTGGAACATCGTCGCCGGCAGGCACCCCCCTTCGCCCCTCCCGCAACGCCGTATCGACTGAACCACCGCAATTTCGCGATTGAATCCCATCCGTGACCTTCGCTACGCTCCGCCCAAACCCTCGGCCGGACATGCAATGGCAGACCTTATCGCCCGCCTCGACGATCTCGATGAGCGCCGTACCAAGATCCTCACCTACAAGAACCGGGTTAGGCTCGCCGGCTACATCATGCCTCAAACGGCACGCAGACTCATCGATGGTTTCGACGAGCGATTCCAAAGACTGACCGTCGAACGCAGGCAGGTGCTCGAGCTTATCCGGGCAAACCCCATCCTCCGCAAACGGCTTTATGACCGCGAGCAGGCGGCTTTGAAAGCGAACCCGCAAAGGGAAGAGGACCGGGGGTAGGACCCGACGTCCGCAACAATAAAGCCCCTCTGGCCGGGCCCTGATTAAATTTCAAAGCCTTTTGATTTCCGTGCTCAATTCGTAAGCACATCGCTGGACGAACCCTCGCGGCTCGCCCACCCTTTACCGCGTGACTTCCCACAATCCGCCCGACACGAGCCTCGCCGTCTTTACGGCCGACGGGGGATTTTCCGTTGACGTCCGACTTGATGCCGAAACGGTATGGCTGACACAAAAGCAGCTTTCCCATCTTTTCCACGTCGATGTTCGCACCATAAACGAGCATCTAAACAACATCTTCGACCAGAACGAACTCGAACCCGGACCAACCATCCGGAAATTCCAGATAGTTCAAACCGAAGGCAGGCGGCGCGTTTCCCGCGACGTCCAGCACTACAATCTCGACGCCATCCTCTCCGTCGGCTACCGCGTCAACTCCAAGCGCGGCACCCAATTCCGCATCTGGGCCACCTCAGTCCTCCGCGACAACCTCATCAAGGGCTATGCCCTCAATGCCCCGCGCATCCAGCAGCGTGGCGTCTCAGAGCTCCAGCAAGCCATCGACCTGCTCGCCGGCACGCTCACCGCCGAAAACCTCGTCACCACCGAGGGCGGCGCCGTCCTCGACATCATCCAGGGCTACGCCCGCAGCTGGCAGCTCCTGCTTGCCTACGACGAGGAAAGCCTTTCCGCGCTTTCCCCCAGCCACACCCGCCCCAAATCCATTTCCCTCCACCAATCCCGCAAAGCCGTCGCCGCGCTCAAAGAAACCCTCAAAGCAACCGGCGCTGCCACAGACCTATTCGGCCTCGAGCGCGCCGACCAATTTGACGCCATCATCACCGGCCTCGGCCAAGAAGTATTCGGCCAAGTACTTTATCCAACGGTCGAAACCCGCGCAGCGCACCTCCTCTACTTCATCATCAAAGACCACCCGTTCTCCGACGGCAACAAGCGCATCGGCAGCTTTCTCTTCATCAACTACCTCGCCGCACACAAGCTCCATAACCGCATCGGCGACAACACCCTGGTGGCGCTTGCGATAATGACCGCGCAAAGCGCACCGGAACAAAAAGACCTCATGATCCGGCTCATCACCCATCTCATCGGCTGATCCGCTTTCAAAAGCCCATCATTGCCAAAACCACACACCCGTGCTCACCCCGGAATCAGTTGCATGTAATTATGCCTGTTTTGTATTCACGCTGTATTGCCAATGTATTCCCTTTGGAAAACCCTTCCTCCGTCACCAATGACGAAAGGAAGAAAACCATGGATCAAAACATCGATCTCAAAAACCAGCCGAAGGGCAACTGGACGCTCAACCTCAACTTCAAGCGCAATTCCAACCCGAAGGCTCCGGCCATCACCGGCAAGATCTCCACGCCCGAGAACCCCGATAAGGAATACAGCTACGAGGCCTACAAGCACTTCGACAAGGACGGGAAGCCCTACTTCATCGGTCCGGTGAAATCCGACAGCCTGCGCGGGGCCCTTGCCAAAACCGACGGCGAACTCACCAACGAGAACTTCGTCGCCATCCGCTTCACCGACAAGGTGTTCAGCGAGCTGGAAAACGGGGCGCCCAACCCGGCTTATGAAACCCTCTCCGCAGAAGATAAGGAAAAGGAAGACGCCAAGCCGACCTTCTGGTGCAGCTGGACCCGCACCGAAGGCCAACCGCAACTCAACGGCAGCGCCTGGGATCGCGCGCCCACCCGTTACGGCCCTTGGGCTTCCGGCAGCATCCAGCACAAGCTCACCAAGGAGCAGGTGCAAGCCGCCAAGGCCGCCGAAGAAACCCACGGCATGGCCAGCGAACCCACCCGCTCCCGCCGCGGCCGACGCGACCTGGAAGCCGACCAGGACATGTCGCGCTAACGCCCACCCAAAAGAAAAGCCCCCGCACCGGGGGCTTCTTTTTATCTTCCGAGACCGACGATCTTCTTGGTCGGAAGATGCACCAGCGGGAACCTTCCGTGCTTCCCGAACAACCGCTCGAGCTCCTGCCGGTCCGCATCACTCACAACGCACGCGCCCCTCGGCAGCAAATCGCGGACCTCCGTCCCCACCGCATCCGCAGGCAGCCATTCGATATTGGCGAACGCCTCCAGCGTCAGCGGCCGCACCACAGGAACGCGCACCGCGCAGCAAGCGATTTCAGCGCGCGACACGCCGGCCGCCATCAACGCGTTGGGCTCCTTCGCCTCCACCACCAGCGTGAACGCCAAAGCCTGCTTCCACGCGAGCAGCTTCGCCACCTGGGCAAAGAACGTCCGACGCTCACGGTCGTCGGACGGCAACGTCACCGCCAGCGCATAGTCGCCTTCGGGCGATGCGAACCTGATCTGCGGATCGATCTCGCTTTGCACGCGAACCATCAGCCGCATGCCACGCTTCAAATCGGCTTCCACCAGGTTAGCGAACACGGTCATCCGAACCACACCCAGCGAACCACTGTGCCCAAGCCATAACCCGCGAACACGGCCACAGCACTGTTCAAAACCGACCCCGCCATGACCCAGCCCACCAGACGCCCTTTGCCGGCCTTTTCCGCGTCCGGACGTCTCGCCCAGTACCCCGGCAATGAAACCGCGCACAACCCCGCCGCACTCACCGGAATGGCAACCGGCACGCGCCCGAGGCCACCTGCGCAGGCGCCGAGGATGAACACGAACCCGGCGACCTGGAACCAATCCACCCTTGGCATACCGTCCACCTAGTGCCGACCGACCGCGCTCAAAACACGCGTCCCGCTTAGCTTCTCATAATCACGGCCAACATCGCGCACCGAGTTCTCCGTCCAGCCGTTTCCGCGCCGCGCCGTCACGCCGTTGCGGTTCAACCAGCTTGCCATGTCGCCGGCATTCCTGCATCCGGCCTTGCCGGCTTCGGTTAGCAGGCGTCCAATGTTCTCGATGAAGGCGACGGAGTCCTTCCCCCTCTTGTTCAACATCCGCTCGCGGAAATGCTGCATCTTCAGCACAGGGATCAGGTGCCGCAGGTGCTCAAGATCCTCGGCTTCCTCGCCCTCCACCCTCAATCCGAGGCTTCCGCACTCGCGGTAGTACGCCACAAGCAGGCGATCGACCTCCCACCAGACCTTCAGCTCCTCCTCACTGATGCAGCCCGGCGGGGCCGGAAGCAACCGCGCCCCCATCCGCACCGCATCCTTGCCAATTTCCCGGAACACGGCCTCCAGGACCCCGCCCCTACCCGGCTCGGCCTCCACGCGCTCCGCCGCCACCATCCCGAAGTAGGGACACGACACGGTCACCTTCCCGACGGCACAGCCGTCCGCCGTCTTCGCGATGTAAGCCCTGAACCCTTCGGGCTCGGCCGGAACCACCGTCAGGGAGAAATAACCTTCGCCGCACTTGATTGCGCGGCGATGCCCTTCCTTCCACAAACGTCGAAAGACATGCCCGGCGCGGACGCCGTCGTAACCCTCCCGGTAGGCGAGCCTTCCCAGGAAGCCATAGATCACGACCGGATTGCTCTCGGGGATAATTGAAATGCCCTGCGTGGCGTGAGACGTGCTGTTCGGTTCCATGCGGACACGACATCACACCGCGCATGCACACAGCAACACGGGTGCCGAAGGAGCAAGCAACGACTTCACGCGTCCCTCAATGAGCGAGGATAGCTCGCCAAGCGAACATCCACCGCGCCCCTTCAGCCTCGGCCAGCGATGGCAGCCCGCACCCTGGTCGCAACCTCTCGCCTGTCGAACGCCGCGAACACCTCAATCAACGGCACGCCGGCGCTGCGGAACGCTTCGCGCTTCACCGCGTCGCGTAACGCGGCGGTGCCCTGGAAATGTCCGTGGCCCTGATACTCCACGCCAACAACCGCGAACCCCGCGCGGTCGACGATAACAAAATCCACGCGCTTGCTGTTGATCGACCGGAACGCGAGATCCAGCTCCTTGTAACCCGCACCTTTGGGCTTCAGGATTTCCCCAAGCGGCGTCTGCGCCATCACCCTGTGGCCACCGCCCACGTCGCGCACGACCTGTTCCAGCAGCAGAAACACCTGAAACTCGCTCTTGTTAAGCAGCGGCGTGCGCTCGAACGCCACCCGGGACACAAAGCCCAACTGCTGGGTGACGTCGGTCACGTCGGGCAGGCGCCGCTGCAGGGTGTGCCGGCGGCGATAAGCGGACCGCGCCGCGTGAAGCACCAGCAGAACCAGCACCACCAACACCACGGCCAAAACATTCATCAGGCAAACCCCGGCCGGGCTCGATACCTAACCTTCATCGCTCCACCATGAAGCGATCGCCCGCAGCACGCCCTCGACGTCCCGGCCGGTCATGGTTCGCTCCAGCCTCACCTGGTCGGCGACGTTGATGCTCACGCAATCGAAGTGAAGCATCCCAACCTCGCTCCCGAGCAAGCCGGTCCACTCGAGCTTCCCCTGGTTCCACAACGCAACCTCTCCCACCGGCATCAGCCGCGTGGCATGCACGCGCACCATTGTTCCCCCTTACGCCGCCAACAAATCCTTCTTGTCAGCGCCCCTCTGCACGATCGCCATCTGGTCCGCCGCGTAACTGCGGACAAGCCGCAAGGCTTCCTCCGTGCTGCCCGAGAGCCACGTTTCAAACTCGGCCCCTTTTGTCAGCAGCACTGGCATCCGGTCGTGGTCCAGCTCGTCCACGATCAGCTGATTGGGTTCCGTGGTCAGGAATGCGTACACCTCCTGCTCGACCTCCGGCCCATCCTTCTTCACCGGTCCCTTGTACCTCATCCATGCGCCCGGGAAGGCGAACAGGGGACGCTTCTCCTTTTCATCCTTCAGCGTGAGCCAGTTCCACTGCGCCGGTCTGATCGACCCATGCGGTTCGCAGTATGAGCTGGCCGGAATGAGGCAACGCCGCTTTTCGATGGAATTGCGCCAAAACCCCGTGAGGGCCTTGTCCGCGCGGATATTCGTCACCCTCTTTGGCGCGTATCCCGTTCTCTTGAGAATAAACCCCCAGCGCATCAGGACGGCCTCACGCTCATTATCAGGGGTTTTCCTGATGACCGGGGCTTCATACCCTGGGAAAATCGCCGTAAGCGGCTCCCACGAAGCCGCGCGATTGTCCGACACCCGGAACAGGCGCAGCACCGCGTCGCGCGCGCGGGTTTCGCTATAGAGATTGCAGATGGCCGCTCCTCCTCTGACCCACCCTCAAGTCCCTTGCGGCCGTAGGCGAACCATCTCGCTCCCCGCAATGCCCGCAGCAGCCTAGCCGCTCCCTGGGCCACCACCAAGTTGTGAACAGGGGAACCAAACCCTCCTCACGTGCCTTGAGCTCCAAACGACACCCGATGGCGCGACGGCGCAACCACCCGCGCCGTCGTCGCCCAGCAGGAGGCTATCGAAGCACAGCTAGTCAGCGGGAAAGAACGAGGCCGATGGACGTCATCCCATTTCATCAACGAAAAAGATCCATCCTCGAGCGTCGCATAGCCGCCATGCTCCCGGCCGCCGATGATGACACCTACTGGACGATCCTCTCCCTGCGGAACGAAATCTGGCTTCTGGACGCCCCGGCCCCCTACCGCCAGGGGCCATCCAATGCCGCCTCGACAAGCTCAAGCCGACTGCCACCGCTCTCCCGCATAGCCCTCAGTATGCGCCGCGCCATCTCCAATTTATTCTCATCGTCAAGCTCTATACCCGCCAAACGAACCGTCGCGATGGCGGCCTCCAGGGCGACCCCCATGACCGCAACCCTATCCGCGTCGAAGCATTCCAGCGCCGGCTGATGCACGCCCATCACCACGTCCTTACTGCCTATCCGCCTATCCGCACGGGAACGCCTGAACATGCGCGCGCGTTGCATCCACCCCAGCGGAGGACAAGCCATGGCCGTGAACAAACCAACTGGCGACAACGCCCGCAAAGGCGCGGTGCGCAAGCGCTCGCAGCTCTCCACCAAGATCATGGGCGAGGACACGTGGACCAAACGCGACTGGGAAACCGGTGAATTCATGGACCAGAAAAAGTCCCCTGCGAAAAAGCCCTACAAGGGCGTACGCAAGGAACGCGCGCACTAGCAGGGAGCACGGTCATGGCGACAAGGCCGTACTGGAAAGGCTATCTGCGCCTATCGCTCGTCAACTGCCCGGTGGTTCTTTACCCCGCCTCCAGCCAGAACGAGAAAATCCACTTCCACCAGATCAACCGCAAGACCGGCAACCGCCTCCGCCAGCAGATGGTGGACGAGCACACCGGCAAGGTGGTCGATCGCGACGACAAAGGCCGCGGCTACGAACTGAGCAAGGGCAAATACGTGGAGATAGAGCCCGACGAACTCGACGCCGTAGAGGTGGAAGCCACCCACACCATCGACATCGACACCATGGTCCCGGCCGAAGAAATCGACCGGCGGTATTTCGACAAGCCCTACTACATCGCCCCCAACGGCAAGACCGGGGCCGACGCCTTCAAGGTCATTCGGAATGCGATGGAGGAAACGGGCCGGGTCGCCCTCGCCCGCATCGTGATGGCGCAGCGCGAACACATCATCGCGCTGGAGCCATTCGACAAAGGATTCCTGGGGACCACCTTGCGCTACGAGGACGAGGTGCGGGACGCCAAGCCCTATCTCGGCTCAATACCCAGCCCGCGCGTCGACAAGGAAATGGTCGACATCGCCAAGACCATCCTCGAGAAGAAGGCCGGTCACTTCGACGCCTCCAAATTCAAGGACGAGTATCAGGCGGCCCTCAAGAAACTGGTGAAGCGCAAGGCGGCCGGACACACCATCGAGGCGCAACCGGTCGATGAAGATCGCGGCAACGTCATCAGCCTCATGGACGCGCTGCGCCAAAGCATCAACAAGAAGTCCGCACCCAAGCGGAAGCGCAAAACCTCCGCGCGCAGGAAAGCGGGCTAGGTCAGGGCACGGCACGCAGCAGCGTCACCAGTCTTTTGCTTCGATAAGGCTTGCCCACGTAAATGGCGCGGCCGGGCAGCACGCCCGCAAAGGGGACAACACCTTCGGACACCGCAACGATGGGCAGCTCCGGCCACCGCCGATGGCATTCGGCGATAAGTTCCAGCCCGTCGACCGGTCCATCAAGTTGCAGCTCGCTCACGAGCAAGGAGATACCGCCCCCCAAGAGAGCGCGCAGCGCGGCTTCGGGCCCGTCCGCTTCGACGATCATGAAGCCTTCCTCCCTCGCCAGCTCCGCGAACGCCGCCCGCGCGCGAGTGTCGCCGTCGACAATCAGCACGAAGGGCATGAGATCGCGCCGCTTCCTGCCCCCGGATTGTTGAACAACGCCCGTCATCGCTTCGCCCGCCGCGCCGTGCGCCGTTCGCTGGCTGCGCCGCCCGTCTTCACAGACGGCTTCGCCGGCGCATCGCCGATGCTTTTCCGAAGCGCGGCCATCAGGTCCACGACCTTACCGGCGGGCGCGGTGTCCTCGTGCTTGGCCACGATCTTGTGGCCCTTCATCTTCTCATCCACCAGGGCGCGAAGCGCCGTGTGGTAGTGGTTTTCGAATTCCTCCGGGTCAAAGCGTCCCGACTTGCGCTCGATCAGTTCAATGGCCAGGTCGACCATCTCCTTGTTCGGCTTGTCAGCTGGAACACCTTCGAAGAAGTCGTCGGCATTCCTGATCTCATCGGCATAGCGCAGCATCACCATGCCGAGCCCGTCGCCCAGCGGCATCACGCAAACCAGCCATTCGCGGCCTGACACCGTCACCTGGCCAAGGCCCACCTTGTTCGTTTTCCGCAAGGCGTCGCGGATGACCACGTAGCCCTCAGCCCCGTGCTTGTCCCCGATGCCGAGGTAATAAGGGCGTTCGAAGTAGCGGGGATCGATGTCCTGCGCGTCGACGAAGCGCGTGAGGTCTATGGTCTTTTTGGACTCGAGTTTCAGCGCATCGATTTCATCCGCGTCCATCGTGACATAGGTATCGGGCGCAACCTCGTAGCCCTTCACGATGTCGGAACTCTTGATCTCGCCCAGGCCCTGCACCGTCTTGGTGTAGCTGACCCGCCGGCCGGACGGTTTGTGTATCTGGCGGAAGCTTATTTCGTTCTTGGTCTCCACGGCGTTGTACATTTCGACCGGGATGGAGACCAGGGAGAGCCTTAGAAAGCCCTTCCATTGGGCACGCGCTGCCATGGACGATCCTACGCATTACAAATTGGAGAATGCCCGCAAGGGCCACGCCACAATATATAGAGGCGACGAACCGCTTCCCCAACAACAGCCGCAATATGTTGCGTTGAATGGCTTAACCCGGCTTCATCAAAACCGGACGCCCCTCTTAGGCCGGATAAATCATATCGGCGCGCCATATCCCCGCCATGCTCCGCCGGTGACTACGGCTTTCTCAACCGGGGACATTCACATGCGCATCCTGATCATCGCCACCGCGCTCGCCGCCGCTTCGCCCGCCTTCGCCGTCAGCGAAGCCGTGAAGCAGGCCTGCAAAAGCGACTACCTCACCCATTGCAACCACATGGTCGTCGGCAGCCCCGAGCTGCGCAGCTGCATGCGGAACGTGGCCGCCAAACTCTCCAAGGGCTGCCTGAAGGCGCTGGTCGACAACAAGGAAGTCACCCAGGCGGACATTGACGCCTATCGCGCGCAATCGAAGCAGGACTAGCCGTTCCCGGTTCACCCACGAAGGCGCCCAACACGCCTTGCGCTTTTCCGAGCGCATGCTCGGAAAACATAAGGTGCCACCTGAGGCGCTGCAGGGCGCCTTGGTTCCGCTCTATGCCGTGCAGGCTGCGCCGCACCAACCACAGCAACTCGTCCGGGGGGTTCGCCATCCGCAAACCTCACCATGGCCTTGGTTAACGCTCGGTAGCTTGCCCCGGCATACCCTCGCGCTCAGGGTCGTTTCACCGGCCATTCCCAGCCACCAACCCCATTCCACAGCCATTGCGCATGCCAGGTGCTGCAGTAGTGCACGGCACGGCTCGCTTCCACCCCGGCTTCCTTCTCCGTGAGCTCCGGCTGCAGCTCCATGATCTTCGACCTTGCCGCCTTCCAAGCCGGGTGATCTCCGCTCCCCTCGCGCCGCACCTCGCGGTAGACCTTGCACGCTTCCCGCCAGACCGCCGCCATCTCGCCTTGCGGCAACGTCGCCTGGTCCCGACCCGGCGGACCGCCGCCCTTCAGCTCCATGCCGCTTCCTTCCCTCCGGCCGGGGGCACGAACAGCACCGAGACCTGCCGCGATCCGCAGCGCGGGCACCTCAACCTGCTCGCCAGCATGTGCAGCGGGAAATCCCTACCCCGCGTCCACACCAACGTCGCCATGTCCAGATCAGCGCTGTAAATGCACCGCCGCACGCTCTTCAGGCCCTCCCGGCCGCCGAACGCGCACCGCGCCTTCAGCAGCCAGCCCATGTCCCGCGCCTGACCAAGCGTTTCCACCTGCATGCGCCGAACCTAGGATGAAATGCCACCCAGAACAAGACGTGAACGCACGCCTCTCATCATGCATCCTCATGCCGTCGCTCGCATCGCCCACAACGCGGGTTCAGGGAACACACAATCCCTCCCCACCCGCGGCCCCTGACACCGATTGTTTACAGGCCCGATTTTATTTTTTGCCTTTTGCGGAGCGGCGGCCAATGTCGTTTGGAAAGCGCGGAACAGCCAAGCATCAAGCCGTGCAGAGAATAGTCCCACCTGCTGCCCCCGAGGCGGACCGCGGTCCAGGTGTCCTTACGCTGACCCGAATGTTCTTCCGAGATTTTAAGTGGCCTATCCTCGGCGCGCTGATGTTGCTTTTCTTGGCAGTACCCTATGCCTCATACACCCTGCGCCTCAACGCGATGGAGGAACGCGCCAAAGATTTGCTCCGGGAGCGATTGGTCGATCCGGAATCCGCACGCTTTCGCAACGTCACGGTCGACCTTCGTACGGGCAGAGTGGTCGGCGAAGTGAATTCGAAGAATAAGCTAGGTGGATACGTCGGCTTCCAATGCTTTCTTGTGTCTGGCAACGCCGCATTCATCGGCCCTGACTGGTGCTGACGGTTTTCCGCACGTAGACCACCACAACAGTCAGTCAGACCCTCCCGTCAGTTTTTCTTTCCTCCATCCCCATACGATGGCAAGGAAAGGGACTTCCATGAAGCGTTTCGCTGTTGCCTGTATCACCGCCGCGCTGGCCGCCCAGCCGGTCACGGCCCTTGAAATGACGGCGGTCGACCAGGTCCGGGATTCAAACATCGGTTTGCAGATGCGCCTCGAGGCCGTTCAGGCGGCCGTGCAGGCCGCCTTCAACAACTTCCTCGCCAGCAACAAGGCCTGCGCCGCAAAAAGCATGTTGTGGAATCCCGAAGCCGCCGGAGCCGATCCCCAAGGCTGTATCGACCTTGCCAGCACCAAGTGCTTCAAGGCCAGCAAGGATTACAATCCTTCCGCAGGCGGCGCCGATGCCGGCGGATGCACCGCCAAACCGATAGCCGTCCCGGCCGGATCGGTGGTTGCCTTCAACGGGACCAGCTGCCCTACAGGATGGGCCGCACTCACCGCAGCTGAAAACCGCGTGATCGTCGGCACCGGCGCATCCTATGCCCGCGGCGCTACCGGCGGGGCCAATACGTTCACGCTGGCACGTGCACACCTTCCCAACGCCAGCCTCAACGTCTACTTCAGCAAGTGGGTTTATTCCGACGACGCCGCCGGCTCCGGCAAGGTGCTGATGGCGAACCGCAACGTCGGCAGTTCCGGCGCCAATGGAGGCCTGGGCATAACGGCTTACGCCCGCACCGAAGCGCTAGGCAGCGGGCAAGCCTTCGACATCCGCCAGCCCTATCTTGCGCTTCTCTACTGCTACAAACTGTAGACCTCGCAACAAAATGGGCGCCACCTGGCGCCCATTCTTATCACATCCCGACGCGGCGCTTGATGGCTTCCAGCTCTTTGCGCAGCAGCGCGTTTTCGGCCGCCATGTTGTCGTTTGCCGCTTTCAGCTCCTGCATACCCTTGATCAAAATGGGCGTCAGGTCGCCGTAGGCGATGCTCTTGGTACCCGAAACGTCCTTGGCCGTGGACACCACTTCGGGCACCACTTTTTCCGCTTCCTGCGCGATCAACCCTAGATGCCGGCCCTTCTGCCAATCCTCGATCTGCTGCTTCCACTGGAACGACACCGGACGCAGTTTCATGATGGTCGACAGGCCGTAACCGATGTCTGCAATATCCTTTTTAAGTCGGCCGTCGGAGGTGTTTACATAAGCCGACGTGCCAGCAACCTGACCGTTTACTTGCAGCTTATACGAAGGACCCGTAACGCCAATTCCAACCGTCCCCGTCGTTGTGATCCGCATTCTTTCAGCACCAGCCGTGTCGAACAAAATACTCTTCGTCGCTCCGGCATCATCGATCAGAACCCCCGTTCTCACCCCATCGTATCCGAAACGCGCCCGACCCTGCGCGGACATGAAGCTCGACTCCCCGACCGCGTTAGATGCAGTTCGCGCAAGAACCGCTATGGCGCCGTTTGCTCCAAAAACTTCCACGGGCGCGCCTGGATTACTTGTTCCAATCCCAAGTCGATGGTTTGCGCCATCCCAGAACAGTTGCCCAGTATCAGCCGCAAGGTTGCCCCCGTTGTTGAACTGAATATCGCCTGAACCACCAACCGGTCCGCCACCCGCCCCAGCGCCCATCAGCGTGCCCTGGAAGAACGTGACTGTACTACCACCCGCAAACTGCGTTCCGTTGTTCGCTTTGGCCCATACTTCGACGTAATCCGTGCTCCCGTTCATATTTATCAGCGATGAGACATTCACAAGCTGGCCGCTGCCGTTCATGAAGCCCACGCTCTCAAGGGCACCATTCTTGTAAAGGTAAATCGCGCAGCTTGTAGTCGCGTTCGGACATTGCGTTTGCGCATAGAACCAATACTTGCCGGGCACCACCGGCGTAAACCGGTCGGAGGCGAAGTTGTTCTGGGTGTCGAACAATTCGTTGGACCAAGTCACCAAGGTGGCGACGTTGTTGCTCACCGTCTGCGTCGATGCCTTGTAGACACTGAACGCCGGGACACTCGTATCGCTTGGCCCGACCGACACCCAAGCCGTGCCCTGGCAGTATTCGATGGTGCTGCTCGTGTTGGAGTAACGCATCGCGCCCTTGATGCCGCTGTTGCAGGTGAGGCTGCTGGCACCAACCTGTACGGCGTCGCTGGCAGAAATCGTTCCCTGCACTTGCAGTTTGGCAGCTGGTGCTCCCGTTCCGATGCCGACGTTGCCGCCGTGGTTTACATACAGCGCCCCATTGCCCAAGTTTAGATTGCCAGTGGCATTCACAAACTGGAATGGCCGCAAGCTGTTCCACGTTCCATTCGGATCACCCGCGTTCGTCAGGAGAAAATAGGTGACCGCCCCATCATTGCGCAGGATTGTTCCGTACCCACCTGCGACGGCACGGAATTGCCCGTTACTGGAAACAAGGCCTGCCGTAATGCCCCCCGTGCTTGAGACCTGCCCTTGAACATCCAGCTTCGCGCTCGGAGCTGCCGTTCCGATCCCTACATTGCCGCTCGCCTCAATCCGCACCCTTTCCGTTGAGCTCGTAATGAGCCGAATATCGTTGTTCGTTTGTGTCCCGAACCATGGCTCGTATGCATCAGCTCCCGCATAGATTGTTCCGTATTGCGCGCTACGCAGCCGGAGGAATAACCCCGTCCCGCTCACATCAAGCGGCGCTCCCGGCGACGATGTCCCGATACCCACATAACCCGTGCCGTTGTCGATGGAGATGCGCTGGCTGTTGCTGTCAGAATCCCACAGATGCGTCTTGCCCGCCGACCGATACCACTGCGACGTCCCCACTCCTACGTTGCGGTCGAACATCGCAAGAGATGCCGTGCTTCCGCTCACCGCAATCTGACCGCGCACATCCAATTGGACGATAGGGGCTGATGTGCCAATACCGAGACGGTTGTTGGTTGCATCCCAGAACAGCTGGCCGGTGTCGGCCGCAAGGTTGCTACCATCGTTGAACTGGATGTCGCCTGCGCTACCCGCCGGGGTGGCTCCGCCGCCGCCGCCCGCTTGCGGCCCAAGAATGCTTCCAGAGAAATAGGTCGAATAACTGGAACCCGTGATATTCACGGCACTCGTTTCATTGAGCGCGTACAGTTCCACATAGTCCGAAGTGCCGTTGAGATCGATGATCGCACTCACCGTCGCGCCATCCGCGTTCGTGCTGCTCCGCCGGTTGTACCCTTCCTTAAAACGCGAACCATTCTTGTAAATCGACGCGATAATCGACCCCCCGTTCGTACCCGTGGCCGCCATCAGCACTCCGCCCTGGATCAAATACCTTCCGCGAACCGTAGGCTGGAAACGCGACGTCGCCGTATCGAAATTGTTGTTCGTGTCGAATTCCTTCGTCGTGAACAACACCTTCGTCAATGCATTCGCTGAAATGCTCTGGTCCACCCCGTTCCGGTGCACCATAAACGATACAGGCAATGTATCCGACGGCCCCATGGATACCCACGCGGTGCCTTGGCAGTATTCAATGGTACTGCTGGTGTTCGAGTAACGCATCGCGCCCTTGAGGCCGCTGTTGCAAATGAGGCTGCTTGAGCCAACTTGGACCGCATCTGATGCCGAAATGCTGCCTATGACGTCCAGCTTTGCCTTCGGCGCCGTGGAGCCGATTCCCAGCGAACCAGACACGTTGAGCGTCATCAAGCCAGTGTTATCGTAACGCCACTGCAGCTTGTCGCCGTCCGACACGTCCATGCGCATCGTCCAGTCGTTTATGTTGTTGCTGGCATCCGAAGTGAGTTGAAGAGAAGGGTCATTAGAGAGCGCACCAATCGTCAACACCGTCCATGTCGGGCCGCTCAAATGCAAACTCGATGATGGCGTGTCAGTGCCGATACCCACCCAACCGCCCTGCGTGATGCGCATGCGCTCGGTCGTTGGCGATGCGCCGCCTGTGGCGAAAATCAAGCCGCCGGAGTAAGTCGTATCAAGCGCTTTTTCCTGCGCCACGACGCTGCCCGCCACCATGGCGAACAACATCAAGGCACCACGCAACTTCACGCCTGAAAGCTTCCCTTCTTCTTGAGGCCGATGCTACGGCATCCGCCTTTCCTTGTGCAGCCGCCCTGCTTACCCAACGTGCACAGGAATGAACTCACCGCGCACCTCCCACCAGCCGCTCCACACGCTCGAGGCGGCCGCGCAGCGTTTCGTTCTCCCTGGCAAGGTTGTCGTTCGCGGCCTTCAGCTCCTGCATGCCGCGGATCAGATACGGGATGGTCTGCTCGTAATCCACCGACAGGATGCCTTGCGAGTTCGACACCACGGCAGTGGGGATAAGCTTCGCAACATCCTGCGCGATGAGGCCCGCTGATGGGCTGCCGTCCTTCTTCCAGTTGAACGTGACCGGGTTCAGCTTCTCGACGACCGCGAGGCCCGAGGAGATCTGCAGGATGTTGGTTTTGAGCCGGCGGTCAGACGTCTTCACGAAATTGGTCGCCTGCACCACGCCGTTCACATCGAGCGGATATGCCGGACTTCCTGTGCCGATGCCGAGACGGTTGTTCGTTGCATCCCAGAACAGCTGACCGGTGTCGGCAGCGAGGTTAGTGCCATTGTTGAACTGGATGTCTCCGGTGGAACCCGATGGAGTAGCCCCGCCGCCGCCAGCCAAACCGTTGCCCGAGGCAATCAATGAACCCGTAAAGTAGCTATCTGTTACCCCTCCAAGCACCGTAGCCACACTGCTATAAATATATGCTTCCAAATAGTCGGTGGTACCGTTCATATCCACGATAACACTCGATATCCCAGCGATAGTATAGTTCGAGCCTGTCATCGCATTGTTATTCTGCGCATACATGGTGCCGTTTTTATAAATCGCCATCGCGCAATAACCGTTCGACGACAGACAGGCCGCGGACGCCGTTACGATATACTTTCCAGCGACCGTGGGGGTAAACTTATCGCCTGCAAAATTATTGTGGGTGTCAAACCTCTCTCCGCTCCAAGTCAACTTAACCCAGTTGTTCGTAGCTACAGTCTGGTTTGTTCCATTCTTATGTGCAAAGAACGCGGGAACGTCCGTCGCGCTCGGACCCATGCTCACCCAGGCGGTGCCTTGGCAGTATTCGATGGTGCTGCTGGCGTTCGAGTAGCGCATGGCGCCCTTCAGGCCCGCAGAGCAAGTGAGGCTGCTGCCGCTTACTTGAATGGCATCAGAGGCCGAAATCGTTCCCGCCACATCCAGCACCGCCTGAGGGTTCAACTTCCCAATCGAAACCTTCGCGTTGGGATGCGGGCTGATCGCCAACGGAATGCTCGTGGTTGAAGCGTAATCGTAGGCCGCGATCCGCGCATACGGCGGATAAGTTGCACCGGACAGCTCGTTCGCCTTGTTCACTGCTATCAGCAGGCCGCGCCTATTGGAGCCGTCTTCACCAACGAATAGGCGTCCGCCGTCCGTCACGTTACCAACGTGGAGCGGCTCCAACGGGCTGCTAGTTCCGACACCCAACCGATTATTGGTTGAATCCCAGAACAGCTGACCGGTATCGGCCGCAAGGTTGCTGCCGTCGTTGAACTGAATGTCGCCTGCGCTACCGGCTGGGGTGGCTCCGCCGCCGCCGCTTCCGCCGCCCTGAGAACTCAGCAACGTCCCCGAGAAGTTAGTCAACCCCGCAGAGCCCTGAACCGATGTTCCGTTGACGACGTTTACGAACGCTTCCACATAATCCGTTGAACCGTTCATATCCAGCACAATACTCGTCGTGAATGGATCGCCGTCCGAGCTATTGTTTTGCTGAGTGCTTACGCCGTTCTTTCGGATTTGGGAGTAACAAGAAGACCCAGTGCAAAACAGATTATACACAAACAGATACTTCCCTGCCTTTGTTGGCGTAAACCTGTAATTCGTCGTCGAATCAAAGTTATTGTTCGTGTCCCACGCTTCCGTCGTGAGATTCAGCTTCGTCCACGTGTTCATAGCGACCGTCTGGGCCACGCTGTTCCGGTGTGCGAAGAAGCTGACCGGTGCCGTATCCGATGGCCCGAGACTGGTCCAAGCCGTGCTGTTGCAATACTCCAACGTGCTGCTTGTGTTGGAGTAGCGCATGGCGCCTTTAAGACCGCTGTTGCAGGCGAGGCTGCTGCTGCCAACCTGCACTACGCTGCTGGAAACGTAGGTGGCGCTCACCTGTCCGGTCACGGTCATGCCTCCGGTGGTCATGGTCGGCGCCGTCAGCAAACCACCGTTGTAGGTAAAGTTGCCCGTATCCGCCGCCAACGCGCCGCTGCTGTTGTACTGCACGTCGTTGCTGGAACCGGCCGGCGTGGCCCCACCGCCGCTTGAGCTGCCTCCCCCCAGCTTCACGGCATAGAGCTTTGAACCATTCGAAATCACCTGAGGCGTACCCGCGAGCCCGGTTACGCGAATTTCATATGCGGTGCTCACCGTCGGCGCCACAAACGCCACTGCAGGCGTGTCGCTGTAAGCCCCAACCCCCGCATTCCCCGGATGGCCGATGCTCACTCCATTCGTCACATCATAAACCTGATAATCCAGCAGGGTGCTTCCGGGAGTCCCGTTCGCGCGCAGCGCCGCGACGATCTCATAGGTGTAACCGGGCGCAAGCACGATCCGGTTTCCGCTGCTATCCGCGTCCGCATTATTCGAGTTCACCACCGTATCAAGAGCGATAACGCTGCCCACGCTCAAGCTCGATTGGTGGGCACTCATCCTTTTCAGGATGAACGCCGTCGTCGCCGACGGACCCATACTGCTCCAATTGCCGCCATTGCAGTATTCAATGGTGCTGCTGGTGTTCGAGTAGCGCATCGCGCCTTTAAGGCCGCTGTTGCAGGTAAGGGAACTTGTCCCAACCTGGATCGCGTCTGATGCGGAGATGGTGCCATTAACATCCAGCTTGGCGAATGGGTTCGTGGTCGCGATGCCCACGTTACCCGAACTCTTGATGACCATGCGGGTCTGAGGACTGATTGATCCATCAGGCGTCGTCCAAAACCGCAGTGCCCCAGGCATGTCACCTGATCCCGGCACCCCGTCAACGAAGGAGTCGATCGCCGCCGTGTGTTGGTAAGTCGCCCCGTCATAGCCGTCAAAGAACAAACTGCCCGCTAGGTCGCTCTGTTGTAGGACACTTGGACTTTGGGATGTCCCCCGCGCGTGCCGGAACATGGCGCCTCCGCCATTGGCGTGCTCGCGATACGATGTCGAGAAAATGTAAGCCCCGTTGTTCCATGAGGTCACATCGAACAAACCCACCGGGCTCGATGTACCAATCCCCACGTTCCCGTTCGCGCCCACATACAGCGTCGGCGTTGTCGTTTGCGTGCTCGTAGAAACGATCAAGCTTCCCGCAACCTGCAAAGTCGCTGTCGGTGATTGGGTTCCAATACCGACATTTCCGCTCACGTTATCGACCGCGACGCGGTATGAACCCCCGGCGTAGTTGTCCCAAAGGAAGGTTTTGTTCCCGCTGCGGAACAACCCCGATGCGCCCGTACCCACCGACCTATCGGCAAATTGAAGCCCAGCGATCGAGCCGCTTACGTTGATGAGTCCACCGCCCCTCACATCCAGATCAAACGTGGGGGTTGCGGTTCCTATGCCCAGACGGTTGTTGGTAGCATCCCAGAACAGCTGGCCGGTGTCGGCCGCCAGGTTGCTGCCGTCGTTGAACTGGATATCGCCTGCGCCTCCCGCCGGCGTCGCGGTTCCGCCGCCACCACTGCCGGTCGCCCCGGCGTTTAATAAGAACCCGCTGAACGTACTGACCGATGCCCCCAAAGCCCCATAGAAACTCTGGCTGGCCTGGTTCGAGCGCACGTCAACATAATCTCCGGCCGCCAAGTACAGTACCCCTTGAGCCGTCGACGGGTTATAACTGGCCGCTCCAGCCGTTCCATGCCCCCGCAATCCTGTGGCGACCCCATTTTTATAGATCTTCACATCCGCGGACGTGCCGTCGCTACCCGACAGCAAGGAGGCAATCAGGAAGTAATACCCGTTGACCGGCGCGGTGAAACGTTCTGTCGAAAGGTCAAAAGCCCCCCCATTATTCGTGATGGCGGTATCCCATGTCACCACGGCCCCGACTCCGACGCCGCTCTGCACCGAATCCTTCTTCACCGTAAACGCCGTCAGGCTTGTATCGGTGATGTTGCCCGTGGGCACCCAGGCCACGCTGTTGCAATATTCAAGCGTGTTGCTCGTGTTCGAGTACCGGATGGCGCCTTTCAGCCCATTGGTGCACAATGCGCCGCTGTTGGACACCTGCACTTCACCAATAACCGATAGCGAGACAGCGGGGTTGATTGTCCCTACCCCGATGCTCCCTCCCGCCGTAAGGCGGAACCTCTCTGTGTTACTGGTTTGGAAGCTGATATTACCGCCCGTTAGCGTGCCGAACAAAAGGCTTGTGGAAATTGGCCCGCTGTTACCCGCCACGTAGTTGAAGGTCGCGTTCGTCGGGTTGGCAGTGTTGTCGTAGTTCCAATACACGCCGACGCGAGGGAAATATTGTGAAGCCCCAGCTGTGAGAGTAGCCGGCACCGCAAAATGAATTCCTCGCCAGAACGGGTTATCCGCATCAGCCCCGCCCGCGAGGAAGTTTAGGTACGAGTTCGTGTCTTTGAAGATCGTCCGCGCCGCACCCCCGACATAAACATTACCGTTCACAGAAAAGTCGTAGAATGGATTTGAAGTGCCGACACCGACACGACCGTTCGTTCCCACATAGAGGGTCGGCGTCGTCGTCTGGCCGCTGGTCGACACGATAAAGCTTCCCGAGACCTGCAAAGTCGCTGTCGGTGATTGTGTGGAAATACCGACATTGCCGCCGCTCGCGACCCGAAGGCGTTCGTTCGCTCCGCCAGTGAAAATTTTATAAGCCCCGCTTGTGAAGTCGTAGGCCACGTTATCGGCATCGACACCCACTGTGTGATTGGTCGCTCCATTGCGGACGGAGATATATGTGTTGACGTCACTGGCTGCGGTCGAAAACCCTGCAACGCTTCCACCTGAACTAGCGCTCACGTGCAGCGGATAACCTGGAGCACTTGTTCCGATACCCAGGCGGTTGTTGCTGGCATCCCAGAACAGCTGGCCGGTGTCGGCCGCAAGGTTGCTGCCGTCGTTGAACTGAATGTCGCCTGCGCCGCCTGCGGGAGTTGCGGTTCCACCGCCGCCACCGGTCGCTCCACCGTTCAGCAGGAACCCGCTGAACGTGGACGTAGACGAACCCGTACCGCCATAGGCCGTCTGCGTACCCGCATACGCCCGCACATCCACATAATCCCCCGCCGAGAGGTACAGCACGCCTTGCGCAACCGCAGGCTTGAAGGCCGTCAGGTTGTTCGAGCCGTAGCCGCGCAAGCCCGTCGCGCTGCCGTTCTTGTAGATCTGGAAGTCGCCCGTGCTGTTATCGTTGTTCGTGAGCAGCGACGCGTTGAAGTAGTAGTAACCGCTGACCGGCGCGGTGAACCGTTCCGTTGAAAGATTGAACGCGCCGCCGTTGTTCGTGGTGGCAGCCTCCCACGTCACGACGGAACCGGCCGCGATACCTGTCTGGATAGCATTCTTCGTCACCGTGAACGCGGTGAGGCTTGTGTCCGTGATGTTCCCCGTGGGGACCCACGTCACGCTGTTGCAGTATTCCAACGTGTTGCTGGTGTTGGAGTACCGGATGGCACCCTTCAGCCCGCTGCTGCAGGTCAGGCTGGAACCGGACACCTGGATTGCGTCGGAGGCGGAGATGGTGCCGTTTACATCTAGTTTTGCTACCGGGGTCCACTTACCCGCCCCTACCCCAACATTACCGATGTACCCCCCCAGATAGCTATGACCGTTCCCCGAAATCAACGCGTTCGCTTCGCTGGTGCCATTCCCGCGCGCCACTATCAAATTAATACCACCGGTCGTGCTCACGTTACGGAACATGCGCACTGTAGAGCCTTCCGTGGAGTTCCCTGGCACGGGATTCACATCAAACACAGCAGCATTTCCGGCACCGCCATCGAACGCACTCATGTCAGTTAGTGTGTTGCTCGCCGTCAGCCGCAACTGGTTGTAATCCGCTTTAATGTCCACCAAGCGCCCAGGTGCCACAGTTCCAATACCCAAATACCCGTTAGCCCTGATCGTCCCAACCTGCGTGGATGCTGAAGTGAACCACTGAAAAATATTCGCTCCTGGAGTCGCTCCAGCGTAAGCACCAAACGTGGCTCCACCCGGTCCCGATGCAATCCTAGCACCAACACTTGAAACAAGGCCTTTGCCGGCATCCAAGATAATATCGCTTCCACTTACCGCCACAGTTCCCGACACTTGCAGCACTGCCGTTGCCGGAACCCCGCCGCCCACACCCAGGTTGGGCAGGTAGTTCGCCCCGCTGCCGAAGTAACCCCAAGTGGTGGCGCCATTGGTCAGACTGATGTAGCTGGTGGCGCTGTTGACGATGACGCCGATAGGGGCGGTGCCACTGGTGATACGGTCGCCTTGCGTGGAAATGCCCGTGAGGCCGGAGCCGTCACCGACGAAGTTCGTCGCGCTCACCGTGCCGTACACGTCCAGCTCCGCGTTGGGGTTGCTGGTATTGATGCCGACAAGGCCGCCGGTGCTCACGTAGAGGCTCGGGCTGTCGCAGCGAATGTCGCGGCCGTCGGTGTAACAGATGTAGCGGTTCGCGAGTTTCGGCGTCACCGGGTCGGTCATCGAGATCGTGGCCAGGTTCGACCAATCGTTTGCCAGCGCGCTCGTCATCACCCCGGCTGTTGCTGCTACCGCCCACAGGAGAGATTTCAGAAGCGGCATACCTGCGGCCTCCCGCTCTCGACCCTCAAGGCGCCGACGTCCGCCATCCGCGCACATGAGGCACCAGATGGAACGCTCATCATCGTGGAGGCTGGAAACCATTCGACGGCCAAGCCCGCCGCAACGACTGCGGCTACGCTCACGGCAAGGCCCAAATACAAACGCACGGGCACATCATGCGCGAACGCTTCGTATACCTCCATGGGGGGCTGCACTTAATAGCGGCACCCATGTTGCGGAGCTGCAATTTAGGCGTTCTTCCCCGCGCCTAGAAGAGTGGCCCACTTTGAACACGACGGCCCGACATAAGCTTGAACCCCATTCGGCTGCGTCGTCGCGTTGCAGTCTTCGTGCTCCGCCCTGTCTCGCAAAACAACGCCCACGCGGGTTCAGAAATACTTCCTCACAAACCACGGCGGCCGTCCGGTGACGCAAAGCACCATCAGGCACCACGCCAAAACCAGCGACGCAACCAGCAGAAACCCCACCACCTGAACTCCAGCGTTGCACACCAAGCGCAGCGCGGCCCCGACCAACGACAACATCTCTTCCATGCCCCATCCTCCGATGAAAGGACGCGCGCGGACAATCCCCGCTGCACACGTGCTGCCCACCGCGCATACAAGCCGCATACCCCCTGTTGCCGAGTTCCCACGCCTTTGCTCGTGACACGAAAACCCGCCCGTTCGCGGTTTCTTTCAAAATATGCCGCCCTTGAGCCGCCTTGCTTCCCCTTTGAGATTACGGGCCTCAAGGAGGCCAACATGCATGAAAAGTTCACGCCGCCGGTTTCCGGCCGCGCCGCCGTCGAAAACGTTCTCGCTGGCAGGACGGCCGACGGCCTTCAACCCTTTGCCATGAGCATCCCGTTCACGAAGGATAGCGCGGTGCGCGAGGCCGTGGCGGCGGCTGTCTCCATCATCTATCTGATGAAACAGGCCGACCTCAGGCGGCGGCTAACCCCGCTCACCGCCAAGCTGCTGATCCATTGCTCGCGTTCCGGCATTCAGACCATCGAGAAAATCCGGGCCTTCCTTGACGCGGATTTCATGGACCTCAAGGACGCGATCCACCAGCGGCCTGACATCCTGGACACGAAAGCCGGAGTAAAGGCCATTGTCCGCGCCTACCGGCAGCGCACACGGCAAGCCGCCGCGGCGCTGTGCGCGGACCTTCCAGCCGAGGTGCCGCCGCGGAACGTCCTCTGGCAATCAGGGGACTACCGCATCGAGGAAGCGACGGATCCCCGGCACCTGCAGCACGACAGTGTGGCGTTGGGCCATTGTGCCGGAACGCTGCACAACACGGTCATCCTCCGCCTCCTCGGCATCGAGCCGAACGCGCCCGAAGCGATCCATTACCTGCGCTATTGGATGGCCATCAAAAGCAGGAACGCCAGGATCCTTACCCTGACAGCCAAACACCTTCCGCTTATCACCATGGAGTACAGGACGCGCAGCCGCGTCGTCGTCCAGATCGCCAAGCCCGGGGAACTCTCTCCGACCGCCCATTATTTCCGCCCGCTCTGCGCTGCACTCGCCGCCCTGCGCCACGACCTTCCCATCAGCGCCATCCCTCCCTTGCCGCCCGGCGAAGAAAGCCCCGCCAACACAATCCTCACGCCCTTCGGCACGCTTGAGCCGCCGACGGTCGCCAACATCAAACACGCCATCAGCGGCGTGGTGAAACTCCAGCCGCAACAAACCCGCTTCAACGCGCTCGCCTGCCTCAACCCGATGCTCGACATCGACATCGACGACCTTCTCCCCCACGACCGCCTGCGCATCCGCATCGTTGCCGGCACCCTCCACTCTGCCACGCCGCACGCCACCCTTCCCAACCTGATCCACGTCGGCCGCAACCTCGACCTTCATGGAGCCCTCTCATGTGATGCGCCACGCCTCACGACCGTCGGCGGAAAGATCTCTGCCTCCAGCGTGCGCAGAGCATTCCTTCCGTCGCTTGTCTCCGTTGAAGAAACGTTCGAATGCCCCAGCCTTGAGCTGGCCGACCTTTCAAACCTGCAAAGCGTGGGACGCAAAACCGAAAACGCGGCCGCCATTAAAACCCAGTGCCACCGCGCCGACGGGGTTTATTCGCTCAAGGGGGATTGAAAAGGGCCAATGCTTGTCCAATGCTTGCGCACAAGGAGGGACGCCCCATGAAACCCATACTCGATGCCCCGATCGCCTCGGTGCGCGCCTTTGGCGCCATTCTCGCCTCCGTCTGCGAGGAAGACCCCCAAGGAGCGAAGGTTGCGCTCGAGATCGCGAGCGGCCTTGCGGCCGACCTCGTCCGCTGGCAGGACTTCGCCTACGATCCGTCGGACGCGGCGCTGTTCCGGGTATCGGGCATGATGCGTTCCCGGATGGCAACCACCTCCCTCACCGCCTATGACGCCAAACTCCTGGGGGACCTTTGCGCGCGCGCATCCGCCTTGTCCGGTGTCAGCGCCGACGCGCCCCAAATGAAAACCTTTTCCCTCGCCTGCCGTGACGTCGAACGAGCCTGGCACGACGAAACGCCAAGGAGCTGACCCATGTCGCAACCGTCCCTTTTCGACCGGCCGGAAGACGCCATCCGCACTCTGGGCCTGCTTATTCCCGCAATCGTCTCCGACGACCAGGCCATCGCCGAAACATCCCTCCGTTTTGCAAAGATCCTTTCAGCACGCATAGCGGAAACCCCGGCGCCCGCATCGCCGGTTGACGCGGCGCTGCATGAGATCGCCGCGCTTTTGAACGAACACTCCGCAAACGACGCCCCCTTAACCCGCTGGGACCGTCAGGCCTTGGTCAACGCCTGCCTTGAGGCGCTCAACATACCGCGCAGCGAAGCGGGACCGCGCCTTTACAAAACAGCCATCGACCTTTTGAAGGCGGCGTGGCGCGAAGAAGGCCATATCCGTTAAATACCCCGTACATTATTCATACCACGGGGTTTTCGCGTCAGAGCCTATCCACCTAGCGCAGGGCGACTGATACTCACGCTGTCGCCGCGTGGATGCGTCCAAGGCCGATTATGCTGCCGGGCCTAACCGGCGGGTCTTCGGGTTTACCGGCCGGCGATACCTTTTCCTTGCCTAAACGATCCCGTTCGTGAGAAAGCCGCAGCGTGAACGACACGCTGCGGTCCCATTTCGCCGACCTCATCGAACCGGACGACCCGGGCACGTTACTGCCGCGCCTCTCCGCCAACCTCGCGTCGCGCATCAAGGCCGTGCAGAAGGCCGTCGACCTTTTCGGCGACTGGGACGACATCGATCCCGACCAAGCCCTTTCGATACTCGGGGAACTCAGGCAGCACGCCGACTACCCGGACTACATCCGCGCCACCGTCGCCGAACTCCGCGTCCGCCAAGGTGTAACGGCTGACACGCTGAAAGCGGCCGAACAGCTTGCCTCGGACGCGGAGCGCCTCCACCGGCTGCTCACGATCGCCGTCAACGCTTGCGAGGTGAAGCTGCGGCCCGATGCCGGACTTCCGACCGCATACGACCACATAACCATCAATGACCTGCCCCGCGCCGTCCAGTACCTCACAGAACTCTACAACGACCGCACACGTGCCCTCGCCGAGCTCAGGCCGTTGCTCGCGACGAAGCGACAACCGGCCATCCGCCTTCAGCACATCGCCCAAGCCCGCATGGAAATCCAACGCGACCTCGCGGAGATCCGCGTCTTCGTCCTCCACATCCGCAAATGGACGAACCAGCACCACAGCCCGTCCCGGCACAACCAGCTCATCGCCGCCGAGAGCCTCGCGCATGCCACCGGCGACACGGTGCTCGCGCTTCAGGATGCCTACAAAGCGCTTGCCGACAGGATGGTGTCCGCGCCTGCGGCCGAAGCGGTCCTTCTTCCCGTCCCGCCGCCGACGCTCGCCACCACCTTCAACATCATCTCCGATCTTGTGGAAACGTCCACTCCGCAGGAGGAGATCGCCAGCATGGCAACCCTCGTATCGCAATCACTCCCGAGCGCCCTCGAAGCCCATGCCTTGCTCGAACGCTGGTCCGACATGCCTCCGTCCGCCGCGCGATCGATACTCGCCGACCTTTCCACACGCCGCGAACGCGCCACCAATTCAATGGTCAGGGCCGGCGCCCGCCTCCGGCAACGTTCCTTTCCGCCCGACCTCGCCGCGAAAGCGGAAAACCTCATTGCCGAGATGCCCGTCGTCCTCGCCGCCCTCGACCGGACAATCGCCGCCTACCAGGCCCGCATCGCCGCCACGCGCACGCTGCAAGACGATCTTCCGCTACCGCGCGGCATGCAGGAACTTCCCCACTTCATCGGATACCTCGGCGCCACGATCGCGCAACAGCGCCTGCTGCTGGCCAAGCTGCAGCACCAGGACGACCTCCCGCACCCGACCGTCGAGCGGCGCATCCTCGAGCAAAGCCTCGATACCCACGCGCATAACAGCGAATACGCCGACCGTTTTCTTGAAACGCTGAAGGCGTGGGGGATGTCATCCCCCACGCCTTCGCAAATGGTCCAAATCGATGCCGCGAGGGAATCGCTCTCCGTACTGGCGGAAACCCTTGCGGCACAGATGCCGCTCATCCGCTCGCTGCTCGCGAAAGTGAGCGCCTCCGCGCCCGCCGCGATCAATTAGCGTTTCTTCGCCTTCGAGATCAGAAGGTCCTCGAGCTTGCCGCCCTTCTTCAGGTGCGCTTCAACCCATGCCGGCTTAACCCCGCGCCCGGCCCACGTCGTGCCTGTCGCCTTGTCGATGTACTTCGGCGGAACCTTTGACCCCGGCTTCGTGCCGCGCTTCGCTTTTCCGGCATTTGCGGGAACAGTCGCGGTCTGCTTCCTCGGGACGGACACCTCTTCACCCGTCAAAGCGGCCAACTCCGCTTTCAGCCGCTGAATCTGGCCGGCCTTCCCTTCCTCGAAAACCCCCCCGAGATCGTCGAGGATTTCCTTCTGGTTTTCGAAATCAAGCCCCGAAAACCAGGCCTTCAAGTTCCGGCGGTTGATGCCGCCCGCCACCTTAGCCACGACGTATCTCCGTTATCGAAATAAGTGAACGCGACCCTAAACCCCGCCATCTAACAAAACATTAGCGATATTGCGTATCTTACTGCCAAACCAATGTTTTTTTAAAATGCGTCCGCCGTTTCCGCTTAAGGTTGCATACCGACAGTGCACACACCTCGCCACGGGCCCCGACCTTTGGCATAAAGCGGCATGACCGCCGACGCCGATTATTCCCGCCGCGCCCTCTGGGACCGCCTTTTCGCGAAATCCGACGCACTCGCCGCAGACACCCCCTCCGTGCCCCCCGAACGGGCACGGACCATCAATCCCCTGCTGCTCGCCCCAAACCGCGACGCCGACTTCACACGCGTGCGCGACAAGGACGCCCAGGAGCATCCCGAGGACTTTCCCGACCTTCTTCCCTGACGGTCCCGCTCCGCCTTCAAGCTGGCCCGATACAGGAACAAATTCAGGGTTTGACGCGAAAACCGGTACGTTCCCCCCATCGTCCTAAATAAAAAGTCCTTGCCCCCTATCTTTCCCTAATTTCCGCGGATACCCGATTTCAAGTTGGCTCGACACCTTCGCGCCTTAACGCGAAAAGGGGGAGAAACATGTCATCCGGACCGGATTCCGCTTCAATCGCTATGACTCCCGGCTCAGCTGCAGCAAGACATGGGACGTTATTTCATACCCATGCCATTTCCGCCGCCTTGGCCAAAGCCAGCATGCGCAAGCCAGAACCGACCAGCTCCAAGCCCTCGAAAAAGCAAAGGGCAGAGCCTCCGCGCATGCCGCCTCCCTCGTCGCCCGACGACCCGCCCTTCGTCGCGCGCGTGATGAAGCTCGTTTACGAGTGGGTGCAGGACGAATGGATCATCATCCAAACCCTCAAGGCGCAACTGGAGCAACAAACGGTAGCGGACCTTAAAACCGAGTCCGCGCTCACCGAAACCGCGCTGAACGAGGCCTACCTCACCCCCGACAACCTCGCGGCCCGGCTCGACAACATGAGCCTCGCCACATTGAGGCGCCACCTCCGCATCTGCGGCGCGGAAACCCCGGGCACCATCATCAAGAACGCCCGCCTCGATTATGCAAAGCACCTGCTCTCCCATCCGCCGCGCCAATCCATCAAGAAGATCGCGGCGCGCGCCGGTTACGACGACGACGGACATTTCGGGGAAATCTTCAAGGAAGCGACCGGGTTCACGCCGACACGTTACCGGCGCAAGCAGATCTTCGCCCGCCGCGACGCCGAGTTCGACGAGATCGTGAAAAACCCGCCCCCTGAATTGCGCCGTTTCCTCGGCTACGCGGACAAACATTACCCCCGCAAGAAATGACGCCGCCCTCGCTTTGCGAACCGGTCAAGCAACGGCGCGGAACAAAGCAACTGAAGCGCCTCAGGAAGCGCTTCGGCGGGAAGTGCTTCTATTGCCGGGTCGAACTCACCCTTCCACGCGAACCTAACAGCTGCAAGAAAACTCGCGTCACCCGCGACCACCTCATCCCGAGATCAAAGGGCGGCCCCCAGGGCCGCTCCAACGTCGTCGCCGCTTGCTACGCCTGCAACAACCTGCGGGGCAACATGCCCTGGCTCGATTACCTCGTGCTCATACGGCTACGAATGGCGGTCCACGAAGGCGAAACCCTTGACCTGTCGTACATAGGCCCCGACCGGGACCCGCGCCGCGTGCTGACGCAGCCCCACCACCGGTTCGAGCAGGGGCACCTCCCGCCCGCCGCCACGGCGGACTGTCAAGAAGGCTTTTTCGCCTTCCCATAAAACCCGGCAAGGAAAGCCGGGGACATCGCCAAGTGGCCGCTTCTCGAAGACGGACAGGACCGGGAGGGCCTCGCCGCGCGCGTTGCCTACCACCTGCACCGGACCGGCAACCACACGACCGCGCTCACCGCCACCGGCTTCACCTCGCAACGCGCCCTCGCCGCGGACATTGCCCAAGGTCGCGCTCCCCTCTCGGACGAAACCGTCCGCGCGCTGGCCGCAGCCCTATCCATCGACCCCGCCGAACTCACCCGCCCCCTCACCCGCGAAGAATCCGACGCCTGGGAATTCCACGACCTGAACGCTCGCCAACCGCATGCCGTGTGGACCGCCGCCCGGCGGCTGTGCGAACGCCATGGACTCACGATCCAACAGCTTGCGCCCGTGCTTGGATTCTCGTCCGAGGACCTTGCCTCGGCACTGGAGAGCGACCTTCCCCCCGCGCTCACCTTTGAGGCCGCAGACAGGCTCCTACGCCACCTCGGCGTCAACGACGGCCCCATCGCCGCGTTCCGCGACATCATCGCGTCCCCGCAGCCGGCCCCCGACCACAGCCGCTGACCATTGCAATACCTTTCCCACGGCAACACATTCGGGGCATGCTGCCCCGCGCCTCCTTCGTCCCTCCCGCCCTTCCCGTGTCCGGCTCCGCAATACCGGCAGACGGCCGCTTCCTGTTCGAACCCAAGCTCGACGGATGGCGCTGCATCGTGGTCAAGAACGACCGCGAGGTGCGGTTCTATTCCAAGGCCCGCAACGAACTCACTTCACGGCTTCCCCTGATGATGGGCGCCTTGTCGAACGTGCGCGTCACGCGCCTGGTGCTCGATTGCGAACTCGTCGCCCTCGATGACGAGGGGAATGTCGATTTCTACGGTCTTGCCGCCGCCATGCGGAAGAAGCCCGAACGCCTCCGCCTCTACGCCTTCGACATCCTGCGGCACGCCCGACACGACCTGTCCGCGTTGCCGTTATCCGCCCGGCAGGAGCGGCTGGATGACGTGGTCCAGCGCGCCCGCCTCGATTGCCTCCACGCCGTCGTCCGCCACCACGACGGCCCCGCGCTGTTCGCAGCCTGCGAAAGGCTCGGGCACGAAGGCATCATCGCGAAGAGGGCCGACCTTCCCTACACGTCCGGCCGCTGCCCTTCATGGATCAAGGTCAAAACCCCGGCTTGGCGTACCGCCAACAGGAACCGGTGGAAGCGCTTCGCGCGCTAGCGTTTTCCGCACGCCCGTTTCACGGCGGCCGCGTACTCCGCATTGCCATCTTTCTCCATCAGCGCCGCCCAAGCCCATCTCTGGGCCGCCGCGGCGTCGCGGCAGCCTTCCCAATCCACGGGGACCGCCGGATACCTCTCGCGAAACGCTTTCGTCGCGAATGACCAGCAAACCCCGTTGTCAGGAAGCACCTTCCCGCAAAGGGCCGCCCACTCGGTTTTGGGTACGGGCGCCAGACCCTCATCCGGCGCCGAAAACCCGCACACCGCTGCCGCCGCAGCGAAGCCCCATGCCACATGCCGCATAACCCGCCCTCCGAACCCATGACGCAAAAACCCGGCAGGTTTTAAAACCACCAACAAAACCCTGCCGCGCCGAACGGCATAATGCCCCCCAAAACCCGGAGGCATCATGGCACAACACCGAATAACCCCAGGCAATCCCCCGCATGGCCTCCTGCTCGGATGGCGCCAAGACAAGGAACCCGTCTCCATCTGGGACAACAGGAACGAAGGACACCTCATCACCGTCGCACCAACAGGCGCCGGAAAGGGCGTCTCGTCCGTCATACCCGCACTGCTCTCCTGGCAAGGTCCCGCCATCGTCATAGACCCGCGCGGAGAAAACTACGCGGTCACCGCCGACCGCAGGCGCCTCATGGGACAACAGGTCCACCTGCTGGACCCCTTCGGCGTGACCTCCGCCCCCGTGACCGACACGCTCAACCCGCTCGACATCCTCGACATCTGCGAAGACGCATTCGAGGACGACGCGCTGGCCATAGCCAACATGCTCGTCCATCCGGGATCCTTGCGCTCAAGGACGGACCCGTTCTGGCTCGAACGCGCCTCGGCGCTGCTCGCCACCATCATCACCCAACTGGTCGCGCGAAATCCTGTCGGGTGCGAGGTCACGCTCGGCCAGGTCGCGGCTGCCCTTAGATGCGAAGACGCAACCCTTGAAATGATGCTCTCGAACATCGGCACGAAAGCCAAGTCCACCCTCACCCTCTCCTCCAACGAGTTCGGCACGAGCCGCACCCGCGCGGCCATTTTCGCGAGCGCCGCCTCCCACGTGGGGTTCCTGCGGTCGTTCGCCGTCGAAGCCGCCCTGTCGAAAAGCACGATATCCCTCGACGACATCGGCGCGGGCCTTCCGATGACCGTTTACTTCGCCATCCCCCAGGACAAACTTTCCACCCACGCGCCGCTGCTCCGGCTTTGGCTTGGTGTCATGTTGATGATCCTCGGCCGCCGACGGTCGCAACCAAAGCTTCCGACCCTCTTCCTCATCGACGAAGCGGCGCAGCTCGGCGAGCTCGAGCAACTCCGCACGGCCCTTACGCTGATGCGGGGCTTTGGCGTGAGGGTCTGGCTGTTCTTCCAGGACATGACCCAGCTTTCACGCATCTATTCCGATTGGGAATCGATCCTCAATAACTGCACCACCCAGCAGTTCTTCACGCCCGCCACCCCCTTCGCCCGCCGCATGCTCGACGAATACCTGCAGGGCGCCGCGCCCTTCGAAGCCTTCAAGGACGACAAGGCCGTCCTCGTTACGAAAGGCGCGACCCACATGGTGACAAGGCCCGACTACAGGAGGGACCGCATCTTCGCCGGACTTGCAAAACCGAACCCGTTTTATCCGCTTCGCAACGGCAACGTGCATCCGTTCCCGTCGCGCTGATATCCACTGCCGAATCCTCCAATAGGGACGGTTCCCGCATCACGGCCTTTACCGACCCCCCAAAACGGATTCACGCTCGACGACCAGTAGCCAGCGTGAGGTCGTTTCATGCGTTTTATGTTTGCTTCCGCCTTTATTGCCCTCCTCCTGATCCCCCATTCCGCATCCGCCCAATGCGTCCCCGTAAGCCCCGTCTCCGAAAACTACGAGGCCGGAGCAGGTTCGGCAGCCCCCGCCTACCGCGCGACGGCCGTTGGCAACAATGCGTCCGCCTCTTGTGAAAACTCCGTCGCTGTCGGCGCTTCCGCGTCGACATCCGGCGGCCCGGGCGGCGGAACGGCCATCGGCGCACTCGCCAAAACCACAGGTCCCAACGCGACGGCACTGGGGCTCTCCGCCACCGCCGACGGATGGCACTCCACCGCCATCGGTTCCGGCGCGGGCACCACGGGGTTCTCAAGCCTCGCCATCGGAGCGGGGGCCAAGGCCGCGTATGATTATTCGACCGCCGTTGGACCGGGAGCCAAAACCACGGCTGAAAACCAGATGATGTTCGGCACGGCGACAACCGCCTACACCCTCGCCGGGCTTGCCACCGGCGGACCCACCATGTTCCTCGCCGTCGACGCCGACGGAAACCTTTCGACAGCCGCCGGCGCCGCCACTCCCGTGGTCGACGACCTCACCACCGGCGGAACAACTTCCGCCCTTTCCGCGCAACAAGGCGTCGTGCTGTCCGGTCTCGCGCAAGTCGCAACCAACGCCGCAGCGAGTGCCCAAGCCACCGCCAACGGCGCCTTGCAGCGCACCGGAGGAACGATGACCGACAGCATGAGCATGGGTGGACATCGCATCACCGACGTCGCCGCCCCGGTCAACCCTGGAGACGCGGCCAACAAGGCCTATGTCGATGAACACTACACGGAAGCGCGCCAATCGATTTCCGTGCTCCAGAATGATGTGCGCGGCCTCAGGAAACGGGACGACGAACTCGCGGAAGGCATAGCCATCAGCATGGCCGTCGCCACCCCCTCGTTCCAGCCCGGACAGACATTCGCGTTGCGCGCCGGCTGGGCGAACTTCGACGGATCATCCGCCTTCGGCCTGTCCGCCGCGGGCATCATCGACCGCGGGACCTTCGGCTACGGCAGCACGGTCATCCTCGACGCGGGATTAGGAACCGGCGCGACGCAATCCGTGAGCGCGGGACGCGCGGGTGTCACCCTCGGTTGGTGACTTTTCATACCCTACGTTAAAACCCCCTCGGAATCGGTTGCAATAAAGGGGGTTTTTGCGTCGGGCGCGATACTAATACCCAACCGTTGACTAACGTTCCGGTGATCCCTTTTCCCCAACCGGAGATCACCCCTATGGCTAAACCCGTTCAATTCGTCAGCTTCGGCGAGGATTACACCGTCCTCGTGGAACACGGTCTCGGCTCCGCCGTCGACTTCGACATTTATGAGGCCCGCCTCGGCGACCTCGCCTACGTCACCGGAAACGTCGATAAAGTCCGCCAGGTAAGCCCCTATGGAGGCGAGCGCCCCGATTACCGGGTACGCCTCGTCAACGGCTGACCCATGGAAGCCATCGGCTTCCTCGATGCCGCCGTCTTCACCATCGTCGGCGGCATCATCATCTTCGCGTCCTTGCGCCGCTATCAGACCTGGAACACGCCCAAGAGCCGGAACGCCCTCGCCATAAACGTCGGCGTGTTCGCGTCGTTCGCACTCGGCATCTGCATCATGCGGCCGGCGACCGTCGTCGCCTTCAACGCGACAAGTGAAGGCTACCTCCTTTTCCTTTTCTCGGTACCGGCGGGCATCGTCACGTTCAACCTCATCCAAGGCGAGGGCTCCAACGGCGAACGCTTGGGAGCGGGTTTGCTGTACGCCATCGTTCCGACCCTTCTCGCCATCGGCATTCTCGCCCCCAACAACGGCGATCGCTACCCCGCCTTCATCCAGTGCCTCATGTTCATAGCGATGATGGTTTTGGCGGGACTGGTCCACGGCGCCCTCGGCCCCGTCATATCCGCCGTGAACCTGTCGATGACGCTCGCGCTTCTCTGGGATGGCGGGGGGATTCCGAACATCGCCACCTATTTCGATGTCCTCGCGGGGATGGGCGTCGAAAACGACGCCTTCAAGGTCCTGTTCATCATCGCGTCCACGATACTCGGGCTGCTCGAATACCTTCGCACCATGCCCGAACTCATAGCCACGATCGTCCGCAACATTCTCGCCGACGGGGAATGAACCCGGCCATACCCGCATTTCGCGTCATGCCGGCCGGAATTACGGTCACGCCGATTACCCGATGCGCGCCCTCATGTACGTTCACCCCATATTGAACCGCCCAGGGGGATCCACATGGCCGGCATCGGCAAAATCATCGCGGGCACCTTCGTTTTCTTGCTCGCCGTCGTACTGAGCTTCACCATCATCGGGATCATCTTCGCGCTGCCGTTGTTCACCACCGCGTTCGCGCTGTGGGCTGCGGGTTACGGCGAACTCGGATTCAAAACCGCGCGCGCCATCACCAGGGCCGCGAAGAGCCGCCAATGACCGCTTTTGAAAAGCTCGTCCGCGGCTTCATGCAGTTGTGCGGCGGGTTTTTCCTCATCTACTCAATCGTTTTCATCCCCGAAGGCATCGAGCTCGTCCGTCGCGGCCAGATCCGCGTCATCGACGCCCTCCTGCAGCTCGGCTTCAGGTAACCCGCCACATGCGATTCACACGCGCCCTTCCCTTTATGCTGCTGTCGCTCTGCGCTTGCGACAACGCCGACACGACCGCCAACCGGCTTTATGTCCAAGCCTCAACAGCCGCCTCCCAGGCAAGTGCCGAGCGCGATCCCGTGAAGCGGTACGACCTCCTGCACGCGGCGGAAACGGATTTGGACGCCATAACCAGCCAATATCCCACCACGGCCGCCGCGCTCCGCATCGCGGCGAACGAGAATGTCGGACCCTACTCCCGCAACGCGTTGCGGGAAGCACTGGCGGACGCAGGCGCGACCCCGCTCGTTTGCGCCCGGGCCCCGACACGCACGTGCGTCCTGCGCGCCATCACGGCTTCGCTCGACTTCATGGCCAACCACCCGGGCGACCAAAGCGAAGCCGGCGCGTTCCACGTCTCCCAGGCTGTCACGGGTTGGCCATACCTCGCCATGTGGCAGGGCATTCCACCCAACGTCTTCCCCAAACAGGAAGACCTCAAAGCCATGGCCGACGCCGCCGCCCGGCAGGCCACCATCCCGTTCCTCATCAGCGTTTACGAGACCCAGGGCATCGCTTCGGCCGTCAAGGCCATCACCCGCATCGCGCAAGACGACAACGCGCGGGAAGGTCTCCTCTACGCTTTCAGAATGGATGCTCCAGCGGCCTTCGCCGATCGCCGGGGGCCGACCACCCGCACCGACCTCATACGCTTGGGTGAAGCGCTTTACGGCTCCAGCCTTCCCGAGGATGTCGTCAAATCCATAGACGACCAAATGTGCGATTTCACGCGCACCCCCAAAAACACTGCCATGATTGTCTCCGACTGCCCGATGGCCGTCGTGATGGCCCGAGCCGCCGCCTATGTTACCCCCGAAGCGGCCGAAATCTATTACGCGGCGCTTCCCGACGCAGAGAAGCAATCCTTTGCGAAGCGATACTTCGTGGAAAACAACCGGCGCCCCAAAGTGCGCATGGCTTGGCTCGAACGGGCCCGCCTCTCCGCCGACGCAAAAAGTCTAGCGTCCACCTACGTGCGCACCCTCGAAGCGAACCTGCCCGTCGACCCCACCCTCACCAAGCTCCTGCGCGCGGCTCCGGAACCGCCAGCCAACACCCCGCTCGCTACCGCAGGACTCACCCCGAAGAACCTCTGCCTGATCCACGCCGGTGGCGCCCTGCAAAAGCAAATGCCCGCCATCCTGCAGCAGCTTCGCGCGAACCCCCAGCTCACCGACGAAACTTTCATCCTCACTGACCACCTGATCGTCCTCGCCGCGCACACGCCGGGCATCGACTTTGCGCCAATCGCGGACGCCATCATCTTCGTCACCTCCAAGTGGCCCTCCAGCGACGGGCGCGTGGACTACGCCAAGTCTCAGGTCGTCGATGCGCTGACCACAAGCGACGTCGATCCGCTTCCCATCCTCACCCGCCTCTTGGGGCCAAACCCGAAGCTCGACTACGACACCCTCCTCAACCTCAAGCGGCACGGCCATGCAGACCTTTACGATAAGGCCATGTCGAACCCCGGCACCCTTGACGACCCGCAAAGCCTCGCCTCACAGGCATTTTACGCCCGCCTCAAACAACTTCGCGACGCCGGCGACGCCAAGGCGTTGGTCGACGCGCTTGCGGCTGTGACGCAGAACCAGCGCTTTCTTGCCATCCGCAACATCTTCGAAAGACCGGACCAGTACCTGCACCGCGACGCAATGGTCCAAGCGGTCGTCGACCGCTTTCCCGGCGACATGCTCATCCTGCAGAAGAATCTCGAGGTCACCGACGACTTCGGGCTCACGCCCGAGGAACAGACGCGCATCTTCGCGGCCCACACTGCTGAAGTGATCGAATTGCTCGAATACAGGCGCGACTTTGGATGGGTGCTTTACGGGTTTCCGAAACTCACGCCTGAGGAACGCGTGGCGGCCATTCAGGCGATCGCCAAAAACTTACCGGACTTCTGGATCGATGCGGCGGGATGGCACCTGCTGGCCGAGGGGCAATAGCGCGTGCCAACTTCGCCCATGGGCGCCGGGTCACCGCTCCGGCTCCCAGCTTCTCTCCTGCAACGCTTGCCCCTTCGGCCTCCGGTACGCCTCGCTTGCCATGACCTTTGCGCACACCTCGTGGTGCGGCATCCTCACGTTGTCCTGAAACGTGAAGAAGCGGTCGATGATTTTCACGTATATGGGATGCACGCTCCCGGTGATCGGCTCCCTCACCTTGAACGAAGCGCTCATGCCGTCCGTCCACCCCACCGGCGGGAGAATATTCAGCATCTCGTCATATTCACGCGAGGTGATTTCCTCGGGTTCAGTGCGGCAATCGTCCTCGAGGCGGGCATGCGCCGCGTCCTCCTCCAGGGCAACCAGCCCTTCGCCGTATTGCCCGCTCAGGCGCGCGATGGCAGCAACGTCGCTCTCGTCCGCCCTGACATAATCGACAATCCAGCGCCGCTCCGGCGAATAAATACAACGCAATGGGGTTTTATCCATGCGCCGATTCTACTTCAATAAAACCGGCTCTCCCAATCCGCTGCCCACCGCGTCATCATCAAACACCCCCGGCACGGCGCCCGGCCGGGGATAAAGATCCCCTCCACATTTTTACCCCCCCCCACGCTTGAATTCCTTGTCTGATGTCCAATAATCCCCCGGCAAGGAAAGCAATCATGGGTGCCCAACGATAAACTCTCCCTCATATCCGCCGTCGAAAACGTGCTCGCCGGGAAAACAGCCGACGGTTCGGCCCTTCGGAGCGCCCCGCTTTCCTTCACCAAGAGCCCGGCAGCCCGCGCTCAGGCCGCAGAACTTATCGACGGCCTGACATCGGCGCTTCCCGCCTACGGTTTCGAACTCTCTCCAGGCGCCCTCGACGCCATCATATCAAAAACCCTGGGGTATCTCTCGAAGTCGGGGCGCCAGACCGCCCGCGAAATCGCGGAAACACTGCCCCAAGTCACGCACATCGCGGCCGCGATCGCCGCAAACCCCGACCGTCTTGCCGACAACACCGGGCTTGCCGGCATCGTATGCGCTTACAATCAGCAGCTTTCGCAGGAAGCCGCCCGTGCCGTCGCCATCATTCCTGAAAAGCCCGAACACCGGCCTGTCCTCTGGTCCGATGACTGGCACGCGGTCACCGTTACCGAGGCCAGCCACCCCGACCACCTCAAGGAGGACTCCCTGGCGCTCCTGCACTGTGCCGGAAACGACTACCACAAGGATGCCCTTCGCCGGAGAGGCCTCAAGCCCGGACAGCCCGGTTCCGAAGCCTACCTGCGATACTGGCGCGCGATCGCGCAGAAGCGCTCCCGCGTCTTCACGGTCCATGTCGATGGCGCCATCCGCTTCACCCTCGAATATGACCCCGCCACTCGCGATATCGTTCAGATCTCCGGACGCCTGCGCAAGGGCTGGGCCAGCGACAACCACATCACGCCGCCGACAAACGACGTTGCCTTCGACGATCCCCTGATCCCGCAGCTCTGCCACGCCCTGTCAGGACTTCGTGCCACCATTCCCCTCAAAGCCATCGTCGGCCTCCCGCCGACCTACCGGGGCACCGTCCGCGCTCCCGACGGCACCATCCAAGCTATAACCCGTGCCAACGTCAGCACGGCGCTTTCCGGCACCCTCACCGTGGCGCCGGGTTTGGACCCCGACGCCGTTGCCCTCGCGGCCGACAATCCCGGCATCACCTTCTGCCTCGACCAGCAGCGCGACGCCCGCCATGTGCCGCCCGCCATCGAAGGCTGGCTCCTTGTGGAAGACTTCGACGATGCGAAAATAGCCGTCCTAAGGCGCGGAAACGTCGCGTATTACGGCACCTCCCTCAGCCTTCCCCGGCTCGAGCGCGGCCGTATCGAAGCGCCAAACCTGAAAGCCTTGAAGGCTCCCCTCCTTCAAGCCGCGTACCGATAATCCAAACACCCCGGAAATCCGGTCAACAGCCGGGCACGCCCTGACCTTACCTCAATCCCCAACGCAACTTCCCCGAAGACGCTGTTTGCGGATAAGGTTGGTTCATTGCTTCTACGGGGTATCCTCATGTTCATGCGCATATTGAAGACGGCTGGTGCCGTCGCCGTTGTTGCCGCCTCACTTATCGCCTTCTGGCACTTCCGCCTCTGGGAACGCGACTGGAGCCACATCGATGACGGCTGGGCCTCGTTGATCGGCTCGTTCATGGGCGCCTTCCTCGCGGTCGTCGGCGCGCTCTATGTCAGCAAGGCAGAAGACCGGCGGAAAAAGAAGGAGTTCGAGGATTTTGTCCGGATTGCCGTGCAGAACATCGTCATCCAGGCTTCGTATCTGGAAGCGATGGCACGCGAGCCGCACAAGCTGGCCTCAGATCCCAATGCCCAGTACGGCATCGTGTCGATCCAGATGCGAACGTTGACCGATGCGTTGGCTGTGTTTGACAGGGAAATCGCGCATTCGAAGGATGGGGATTATCAGCTGCGGCGGTCGATTATCCAGCTTGATGCGATGCTGGCTGAACCCCGACATCAGCTAACAATGAATATTGACCCACGCTCACTCGAGCTTTGGCACACCGGCGCCTATCAGGTCCGCTGGCACGCTTCAAATTTCTTGGGTGGGATGGTATGGATAATCCCTCAGCCCACTCCCGATCGCGTCGGCCACAAAATGAGAGAGGCCATCGAAACCTGGTCCGCTTGGAACATACCCAATGGCGAACCTACCATACCGCCTATCAACACCACTCACCGCAGATCGCTCAATATCCCCCAAAGCGCTCACGCCTAAGCAAACCCCACCAAGGCCGCTGCCGCTGCGGAAATACGCAAGCAGGTTCACTCCAAAACCTTCCCTTACGGGTAGATTATGGGGCGGGGCACCAGTTTATCAACTAGCAGCGCGCTATCTCATTGTTTTGATTCACCTGCCGTTTCATAAGACATCAAACATGCCCCGGCGGAACCAAAACCCTACCTATATGCTATGAATATCGTGCCGTAAGGCATGGCCTCCTCCGTCCCGAAAAACAAGTACAAGGAGACCGCCATGTACCTCTACGGTACGCTGACCTTCTGGTTCGGTCAGATACGACTTATCGTCGTTCTGCTACCCCGGAAATAAGCAAAGGCCCAATCCGTAGCAGCGGAGAGGGCCCCTTCAGTTCCGATAACAAGTAACATTTGATACTTAGGCTTCCGCCATTATTTTGTCAATATTTCCCCGCGACACACTCCTCCCCCTCCCATCTCCACATAAACAACAAGTGGGGGCTCGCTCTCCAACATATTGTTATGTCGCGCCTCATAGATCCGCGGCGTCTGACACCTTCGCCCCTCGCCCGCTCGAAGCCGCAACACAACACCCTTTGCAACACCCCACTAGATTATGCGCCTTGCCCGCGTATACGCCTTAATTCCTTGTGGGAAATATCCGGGATTGGCCATCCCCCGCCATCAATCCGCTACAAGCACATTTAACGCTTCTTCCGATCGTTTCGTCCGGGGGCCGTAATGACCGTTACCACCAACAACTATTACATCGGTCAGCAAACCAACATCACCGGAGACACCCCGCACGTTGTGCAGCAGCACGCCACAGACCCTGCATCTGTCGAGCCACCGACTACCCCAACGATCCCGCAACCGTTCTCGATCGGCCGCAAGACCGCTGCACTGCTTATAGCCGTCGTACTCGGCGCCATAGGAACCCTGTCAACAGCACTCCTCAACGAAACCGCCAGCAGTTTCGTCCACCGATACCTCCCGGCCGAAGCCTGGGACCGTATCGGCGCGTTTCTCACTTCGCCCGCTCCGGCTCCAGCCCCATCCGAACCGACAACCCCTGCCGCAGTACCCCCAGCCCCTTTACCGAAACCCAAGCCCACCAGTTCCCATTCGCTTCCCGCCCAGTCCCCTAAACCCGAAACCGCTCCCCGCCCCCGACCCACCGTACCCTTCAGATACCCAGCCACCCTCTACCGAAGCAAACAAGCAAAGCTGATCTACCAGCTCAATGCCCTGCTTACGCTCCACTCTTCCCACACCTGCACGTTCACGGTTGAGCAGCACGGCATTCAAGAAGGCCCCTACACGCTGGACGCGGACGGAAAACGTGTTCACGTACCGCTCAACGGCGGCTATCTCACCGTGCAACGCGTCGAACACGACTGTACCTTCCGAGTCAATTGCTCCTGCACGCTTGCCCTCAGCGGCCAATTCAGCGGCATCATTTCTCCGTAAGAGCGCTAACCCTCTTGGCGGCCTCAACCCACGTCTCCGCCTCGGCCACGCCATCGATTTCTGTATAACCACCCAACAAAATCCAGTCTCACGGAAGCAACGAGGCAGGGGCGCAACAGCGCACTTGTCCAAAACCCTTAACCTCTCCCCCCCCTTTTTATATTCACTGCCTGTTCGCGCGCCATAAAACGAATAAAACCCGCCCCAAAGCCGCGTTGGAACATTGACCAGAACATCCGCCGCCACGATAGTCGGCGCTGCATGCCGGTCGGGCGGATTTTCCGCCGCCGGGCGAAAAACCTCCGCTTTTACCGGGCGCGTTCCTCAATCATGGAGAGCCCCGATGGAAACCTTGCCTTTTGTTGCTGACGTGCCTTACCGCACGGGGCACCGGCGCCAGCCGCGTTGCCCTCGACCTCCTTAGTGAAAGGTAGACATCGGGGCGGCATGTGCCGCCCTTTATTTAGTTCACGCCTACCCTGGCCACGCGGTGCCGCCCCGGCAACCGCTCCAAGAAATCACGGATCTCCTGAGCCCCTTTCGCGTCCTTGGTCACCATGCGGGCACGCTCGACTTCCGCCCGCACGTCCGACAGCCCCAGCGCGCATTCGTCGATCAGGACTTCCAATAACCTGCACCCTTTGGGCGCCCTTTTGCCTGGTGGCGCCCACCGGCGCAGGTGCCTCACCGCATCATCCACGGCGCGTTGCCAATCCTCGGCTTCCAAATCAAGATCATCCACTTCGTCGTCCCCATGCAGATACGGTTCGCGCGTGACCCAATGTTCCAGTTCCGCTTCAGCGCTTCCGCAAAACACGATGCACCCCACCAGTTCACGGCGGACCTCCTCCAACGCATCAAGCTCCCGCTTCGGCGTGCGTCTTCCCTTCACCGCCTTGCGCCACCGCTCTCCCGACAACCGCGCGACTTCCCGCACATCCTTCTCGGCCTTCGCCAACCGGGACACCAGCGCGTTCGCCTCGTCCACATCGAGGTCACCACACTCGCGCAAGGCCTCGACCACGCCGCGCATCTCCACCAGCGCACCGTGCCTGCGGGCAAACCCCAACTCCGCTTTCTTCGCGACGTGCCAACCCATGTCCGACGCATCGCGCCAGACATGCAGCGCAGCGGGAAGCCTTTGTTCCAATCGCTCCAGCTCTCCATGCACCAAGTTCAAGAACGGGTCTGGAAGCTTTTTAACCGCCATCGTTTTCATGCGGACAACATAGCACCGCGGATGCCCCGGCTAACGCGGAGTGCACACACGACAGGCAGCTTCTCGATAACCTGACCGCTCTCCCAAGCGCAGAGGAAAGGCCTTGTTCCTTCCGGCGGAAAGGAGAACCGCCATGAAGAGAGAGAACAAGGTCGATATCCACCAAGCCGTAACCGACGCCATCATCGAAGCAATCGAATCCAATCCCGGCGAATACCGCACGCCGTGGCACACGCTGTCCGGCAGGGGCCTTCCACGCAACGCCGTCACCAAGGCTTCCTACGCGGGCATGAATATCATCAGCCTCGCGTGCTCCGCCTTCAAGCACGGCTTCGCGAGCAATGAGTGGGCAACCTACCGCCAGCTGCAGGGCGCCGGGCTCCAGGTCAAACGCGGCGAGAAGGGCACGCTCATCGTGTTCTACCGCGCCTACGAGGTTGATCCCTCCCCCGACAACCCGGATGACGACGGCACCCGGCGCGTCGCCCGCCATTCGCACGTGTTCAACCTGAGCCAGACCGAAGGATGGCAACCACCGGCGGAAGACGAACGTCCGCCGCCGCAGACAGACGCCTTGGACCGGCTCATCGCCGCGACAGGCGCGGACGTGAGAATCGGCGGCGACCGGGCGTACTATCAAACCCGCGAGGACTACATCGCGCTTCCCTCACCGTCGCTTTACCGAAACGCCGACGAGGCGCAGCGCGCCGCCGAGATTTGTTCCACCGGGTTCCACGAGTTCGGGCACTGGACCGGAGCACCCTCACGCCTTGCGCGCGACCTCAGCGGCAGGTTCGGCTCTTCCGCATATTCGATCGAGGAACTGGTCGCGGAAACCACGGCGGCATTCCTATGCGCCGAGTTCAACATCAGCGCCCTGCCGCGCGCCGACCACGCGCAATACCTCGCCCATTGGCTCTCCGTCCTCAAAGCCGACAACAGGGCGATATTCACCGCGGCCGCCAGGGCATCCGAAGCGACCCGCTACCTGATGTCGTTCCTCACCAAGGAGGACGCCCGTGCAGCCTAGCCGCTCCACCGTCATGTTCACCTGGCGCGGGGTATCAGCCCGCGTCGGCATCACCCGCAACCACCGCATCGAGGGATGGACCCTGCTCACCGTCGATGTCGTCACCCCGGCGCGCGCACCGTTGCCGTTTGCCGTCGATGGCCGCCTCATCCACGGACTCGAGCAGGAGCAGCTCGACGCCGCCGGAGGCGTGCAGCGGTTCCTTGCGGCATGGGCCGACCGCGAAGCGCGATCGCCCGCCTACCTCAGCGCCCTCGCCAAATGGAAACAGGGCGACCTGTTCCGCTGATCCGCCAGAGGGAGGGGCGGGATGTGCGGGGCGGGCCGCTGGAATCGACCAGCTCCCATCACCCAATGAAAGACCGCGTCATGCCTTCTCAAATGTCCCTGCGCTCACTCTACGACGCCGCCCATGCGCGGCTGCTTTTCAACCTTCGCTACGAACGCTACGCGCTCCGGCAACGGCTACGCCACATTACGCTCGCCTGGAAATTCCTCTCCGGCACAATGACACCGGACGACGCCGAAGACATGACACTCATCGCAGGCGACATCGCGGGCTGGCACACGCTCACAATGATCACCGAATCCGATGTCCGCGATCACCTTCTCGAGGTGCACGACTGCGCCGACCATCCCCAACTTGATGCGCTCATCCATGCCGCATGCAAGAAGATCTCCGGAAACTGGGTGGATGTCAGCGACGCGCAATCTTCGGCGGTTTCAGAAGCGGCCGACCTCGTCCTTGAATACGCGGAGGTCGATGGCGTCGAGCTGCACACACCCTCCGACGCCGACATAGCCTGACGCGGAAACCCTCCCGGAAAAAGCGTCACCGCCGCTAAAAGGGGTTTCATTGTCCCCCTGGCGCCCCAAACCTCCCTTTTCTTTAGTGAAACACCTTTTTTTGCAGGTTCGCATGCGCCTTTCAACCGACGACAGGCTCCGCCACATCCAAACCCTCATCATCGCCTGGGCCGAAAACCTCCTGCCCCACCCGCCTGCACCAACCATCACCACGGCAATATCCCTCGCCCGCCTCTGCGACGAGATCCAACTTGCCGCCGGCCACACCTTGAGCGCCGACCGCATGATACACTTCTCATCAGCATACTGGATTACCTTCCGCCCGCCGATAACCCCGACATCACCGCAGCCCACCGGGCGGAACTCCTGTGGATCGGCGACGCCCTTCGGGACGCCCCGGCCGCCCTTGACGGATGCATCCCGCTACGCAACGTCATCGCAGCCCAGCGCTTTGCCCGACGTCACAGGTCGCTTCGAAACAGACCCGATTTCGGGTCCGCACCGCCACGCCGTCCACTCTGGGAATCAAGAGACGGCTACCGCTTCGAAGAAGCCACCCATCCCGGACACCTCCAACAGGACACACTGGCCCTCGGTCACTGCATTGGAATCACCCACGACATGCAGCTGCTCCAACGGCATGGGCTTGAGCCCGAAAGCCAGGCCGCCGACGCGTTCCTCACGTATTGGCTGCGGATCCAGCGCGGTGAAAGCCGGATCCTGACCTTCACCCTCGACGGATGCCCCATCGCCACCTTGAACTACTGTCCCCAAACCCATTGGGTGACACGCATCGAAACATCCCAGCTCGCAACCGTCCTTCCGGACGCCCCCTATTTTTCCAGCTTCTGCAAGGGTCTGAGCGAGCTCTCGGCGATGCTACCCATCCTCGGGATCAAGAACCTGCCGACCATACCCGCCGGAATGATCCTCACGCCGCGAGGCTCGTTCGAGGAACCCACACCCCTCAACATCCTCTCGGCCCTCGGCGGAACAATACCCCTTCCGCGCAACGTCTCATTTGTTCCGCTTTGGACCCAGAACCCGCGGCTTAACCTCGACATCTCCGCCGCGACGCCCGCGGAACTGGCCGCCCTGCCCCCCATCATCCGCGCCGCATGGCTGGTGCACAATGCGCCTGAACCCTTGCGCATACCCGCCATCGTCGAGGCTTACATCAGCACGGCAACACGCGAACATCTCGAACTTCCCATGCACCGCGAAGGCAACATCGTCGCGCCGTTCGCGACGGCCGCGAACCTCTCCACGCGCGTGGGAATGCTCAATCTCCCGGCCGTCAAATCCATATGCATGCCATCCCATCAGCGGGGACGCATAGCCGCCAAGGAAGCCGAAACCGTTATCCTCGCCAATCACGTCACGGGAAGCATAGACGCCGGAAGCAGCACGAGCCTTGCGGCCCCCCGCATGGAACAGGGCGACGTGCATACCCGCGCGACATTCATATCGCTGCCGAACCTCCGCAACGGAAACATCCACGCGCCCAAGGCCACGGCCGTCTATGCACCGAAACTCAAGAGCGGCTGCATCTTCGCCCCCAACGCCGGATGCCATCCTGACGTTCCGGATTAGCAGCCGCTCCCTCAAGTGCCATTCTCGCGGCCGCCGACTCCGGGTCCGCCCGTTCCAGCACGCGCCGCCGGTAGGCCTCCGTCGCGCTTCGATCCTTCGCCTCTTCCTTTTCTTTCCAAGTGTCGTACCTCTTGGCGCAGAAATCCGCTCCACGCTCCGCGACGGCCGGCTTGTCGAACTCCAATGTCAGGGCTTTCCTTGCCCCGAAACCCTAACCCCGGTTATTTTTTGCGCCAACGATGCTGCTTATGCCTTCGGCATCCTCGTCACCTGCGTTTCAGGCCAATTCCGCGGAAATATATCCTCGCCCCTTCCTTAAAGCCTTCAAACCCCAGCTCGCGCGCCAATACCTCAAAGCGCTTCCCGAACTCGGCATCGCGGTACGCGACCCTGTCGTTGGTCTCGCACCACGCGCGGTAATGGTGGGTGATGAGGTCCAGAAACACCCTTCCATCCGCAGGCTCCAGACGCTCAAGCATGAAGGCATCGACGTGGCCCAGTTTGCGCGGCTCCCGCCTCTTCGGCCCTTCGGGCCCGATCTCCCCGGCAGCGCCCTTTCCGCCACGCCAGGGCGTCGTCACCATGTAAAGACCCAACCCCGAACCCAGTTCGATGAATAGCGCCAACAGGAGCGACAAGCCAAACCCGATGTCTTCCTTCTTCAATGCGGCGGTGACGAAGTTCGCAAAGCGGCTCAGCGCGTCCACCTGCGCATCCGCCACGAGCACGACCTCGCCTTTCGGCATCTTCTTGAATACGGCCTTCAGCTCCTGCGTAAGGCCTTCGACTTCCTCGGCGCGCGCGAGTTCCGCCCCCAGCGCCGCGACCTTCGCGCAAGGCTCGCGCGTGCTCTTGCGGTTAAGGGCGCAATTCTCGGACACTTCGCCGACGGTCCGCCCGTTCGCCCAGGCCCGCTGCCGGAATATCGCCTCACGCGCCTGCCTGACCTCATCGCTGCTGCGTTGGGGACCAAGGAACGACAACCGATCCTCGATGCGCTTCTTCTCCGCACGCGCGTCCTTCCGCGCATCAATCTCGCCTTGCGCGACGCCCGCCTTTTCCGCCCTGTGCTGGGCCGCAAAACCCAAAGCCGCGGTGAACGAGTAGGCCGTGCAAATCCCGAAAAGGAGCGCCGCGCTTGCGGCTGCAAGCGGATCGCGGTTCTTCACCGCCCATCCCAGCATGAACGGCGCCATGGCCTTGAGGCAATCGCCAAGCCCCGCGCCCGCGCCGTACAGCTTGCCGTCCACGTCGGTGTCCGCAGAGCCGTAGCCCATGCGCGCGTTGAGGGCCACCGAGACGCCAATCATCCCCACGCTTGCCACGATTCCGATCACCACCACGGCGTCAACCACCAGGTTCCGATCGCCGTGTGGTTTGCGCGCAGCGCTCGATCGCTTCCCAGGCTTCTTCGCCATGCGTGGCTTTAAGCTCCCCTATCTTGGTATCTACGGCCTCCTTCAGCACGCGTTCACAAAAGGCGTTCTTGGATTCACCGGTCACGAGCTTGATGATCCTGAGCCTCACCGCCATCGCCCCGGCGATGCGCAGGTTGAGCCTCTCGCGGAATCCCTTGAAATCGATGCGGCGCGTGCCTTGCGGCCTCGGCGCCTCCTTGAACCGCTCGAACAGAGCCTTGCGGCTGTCGGTCATCTATACCCCTTTGCTGTACGCGAAAGGGCACTATTGCGCCGCCTGGCTCTTACTGGAAAGCGATTGGTCGTAGCTACGCCAAGCTACGACAGATGCATCAACCCCGCTCCAATTCGTGGTCGTTGCCGAACAGCGCGCGCGGGTCGTTGCGGTAAAGCGCCACCATTCGCCGCAGCTCGCGGCCGTCCGGAACCTCGAACCGGTAGTTCGCCTGGGTTTGCGCCATCTGCGAACATTCCTTTTCGGACAGGATTTCACAGCTGCCGCGCTTCATGATCCAATATTCGCCCAGCGCCGACACCTTGAAGTACGGGTCGCCGTTGATCTTGACCACCTTGAAGGAGAACACCGGCAAGTTCTCGCTTTCCACCCGTTCGGGGGCAAGCGTCAGGTGCGGATGATCTTCGCTTTCATAAAGCCCGCGTTCCGCGTTCCAGAGGAACGGGGCATTGCAGATGTAGAACCTGGGCTTGTGCACCACCATGCGGCCTCCGAGGGTTTTGGGAAACCCTAGCCGCGCGCAGCATCATGATGAAACCAGAAAGCCCTAGCTACGCTTAGGTACGCCGTCAGCCCGCGTCCTTGTCGCTGTCGGCCTCACGGTCGCGCGCGAAGCGCGCATCCCTGTCCTTCAGATATTGCGGCTCGATCTCTGTTCTACGCCGGATCAACCCGCCTATTTCCAGCAACATCAATTCAGCTTCCTGCGCCGCCTTCCGCCGGCCACCGTCAGCTGTCCCGAACCGGGCTTCCGCGAGCAAATCACCTCGCGCCTCGCGCAACTGCTCGATCCTCAGGCTCAACTCGGAATACTCACGCTCGGTCTCAGTATACCCACCAGTCATGCCGCCAATGGCACCTTAGCTTTCCTTCGCCCATCCGACTTCCCGTAGACGTACCAGGTACAAGCCACCCGAAGCCATAAATCTCCGTTCAACGCGCGATCCTCCCGCGAACGCTTGACCTCCGTTAAAATCTCCAACCGCCTCCTGCGGACGTCCGCGGTATCCTCGACAGCAACACAAACCCCCTCCAGCTGCCAACCAACCACCAACGCCCTTTCCTCCTCGGTCACCAAACAATCATCCGCGCCTTCCAGCACAAACCGCGCTTTCCTCACCGCATCATTGAACAGGATCGCCGCCCGTTCCAACGCGCGCTCCCGCGCGATATCCCCCGATCCGTAAACCCTTGCCGCATCCTCAAGAGCCACAAGCGCAGCTTCAACCTCAGCATCACGCATGAAATCATACCGCCCCATCGTCCCCTCCTTCATAAGCCCGACATGCTCCCCTGCAATCCGGTAAGCGGTCAATGCACATGGAACCAATTATTATCCTCACCCGCGCTCCAGCTCGTCCTCCGGCTCATCCTGCATGCCGGGCCACCAGGCGGTGCGGTTGCCAAAACCCCTCCGCTTTGAAACCTCCCTCACCGACCGCGCGATATGGTCCGCGCCTGTGATGTCCTTGGCACCGACCGGGTAAAGGCGGTCCAGGGCAATTGCCACCGGATTGCCGTTGGCTATTTCGTGGGTGAGCAGTTCCGCGGCCGATGGCGAAGATGCCTTGTAATCCAGCCACCCCCACACCGAGGTGTACTGCAGGCACGACCCGGCATGCGTCCGGAGCTCCTGGCCGGTCGCGTAACGAACGTCGCCGCGACGGCTTTCGTCGCTTCGCAGCGTCGCTCCAAGCCTACGCGCAATCTCCGGTCCCACCTCCCAGACCAGCGATGTGTCGTAGGTGTCATGCACGGGCTCGGAAAGCTTGTCCCGAAACTCCTCGCGCGCCCGGCGCGCAAGCCGCAGCAGTTCTTCCGCCAGCCAGCGGTCGGGCAAGCCATGGATACGGCGCATCTCGCTGCGGACCTTCTCCAGGCGTTGCACTTGTGCAGGCGACAGCAATTTTAAAAAATCAACCACGACCGTCTACCGCCCCGCACGTTCGGTCAGGTCTTCCATGCAAAGATCGAACGCTTCCCGCTCTTCACCGGGGATTTTGGTAAGATGCACGTCGGGATCCAGCGACCAACTTTCCTCGATCGCCTTCATCATGGCTTCCACGTCATCGTGCGTAATTTCGCGCCGGCCGTTCAGGATGCGCGCTTGCTCCGCCACCATCGCCAACGCCACGGGGCGCGACCTCCAGGTATACGGCATCGACATCAAGGCCGTTGCCTGCAGAGCCTCATTGCCGATCTCGCAACGCTGCATCGGCGTCGCCGCTACGCCAGCCCTGTGAGCAACGATCACCGCTGCCTCCATCCGCAGCAGGTGCCGCAACGCTTCCTCGTTGCACGTCTTTGAAAACTCCTCGCCCATCACTCGGTCTTCCCTTGACCCGTGAACGGTAACACGCGGTTGCATACACGGAACGCGCGCTGCCTTTTGCGTAACCACTTATGAATAGCGACAGCCCTCCCTCAATACTTAATGGTGCCCCAAATCGGCCCCGCGCTTCCGTGCCTCCTCCAGCAGCAAGTCCTTTTTCCCTTTCATCCGCGCCAGATGCCGCTTGAACCGCTTTTTTCCTCTCGTCCCTCGTCACCCCCTCCAACAACCAGGTGATGCTCGCCATCCCCTTTTTCGCCGTCGCCGCTTCCGCCTCCTCGGCCGTCATGACAGCCAACGCACCAAACATCGCATGGGCACACCCGGAGCATCCGTCCGCGTAGAACGCCAGGTTCTTCATCGCATCCGCCATCAATTCCTTCGCCAGGGCGATGCCGTCGACCACCTTGTCGTCGTCCACATTCACTTCGTAATCCAACCGCAACCGGTCCTTCGACATGCCCCACCTCCTCGCGCATTGAATCACGACAGCGCTTCGACGCACACCGATCTGAACATTTGCGCAGCACAACAAGCAAAAGGGCGGCCCCGCCGCCGCCCTTCCGTCATGCCAGCTCCAGCTGCTTCCGCTCCGCCGGCTCGGACGGCTCCCCGATCGGGAGGCCGTCCGGTTCGGGAGGATCGCCGCTCCCCGTCTTGTCCAGTTCCTTCAGCCACGCCTCGGTCACGGCGATCTGCCGCGGAACCCAACCGAACCGCGTCACCGCCTCGTCGATGAACCGCTCGGTGTTCGGATGCAGCGCATACGCCTCGCTCAAGGCCCTGTAGGCCATGGCATCGACCACTTCGCCGAGGCTTTCGTGATACCGCGCGAGTTCCTCCACGCCGAAGTCGCGGTTCACCTCGCTGGAGCCCAGGTGATGCGCATCGCATTCGGCGGTGATGCGGAGCTTGGCCAGCGGGTCGCGCTTGACCGCCGCCTTGAGAGGAATGAGCGGGTCCTTCGCGAACCAGCCCATCGCGACGGCGCCTTCCGTGTCGATCGCAGTGAGGGTGACGTCGATGACCGTTTCCAGGCCGGTTTGGAGAACCGGGTCCTTCCACGAACTCCAGAACGGATACGACGCCCTGTACCGTTCGGCGGCGGCCACCGCCACCATGATGCCGTTGATCGCTTTTCTCGGGATAATCATTCGTGCTCCTATGTTGGATCTGCCGATATCGGCAGCCGGAGCATCCCTTCGATCGTTTGAATCCCGCACGGGTATTTCCTAGCTACCCTTGGCTACGCCTAGCCACGATCCAGCTGCGCCAAACCAGCAAAATCACCTCCGGTCGTTGTCAGCGTCCGGATCGGTCAGCTCGCGAATAAGCTCCCGCTCCACCACCATCAGCTTGCGGAACTCCTCGCGGCTGGGGATCTCAAGGGTGATGCCACGGTCCACCAGCTCGTCGTAGTCATCGTAGGTCTTGCGCTCGCTGGGATCGCCAATCCGTCGGAACTCCCGAAGGCGCTCATCCATGTAGAACAACCTGCCCACAAGCTTCACAGCCAGCAGACTCGATACATGCATGCCTTTCTTTCGCGCCTCTTCCAAATCTACGGTTTTACCTTCCCGCGTGAACTCCTGCTTTTCAGGGTCGTAGAGATGCTGTTCGTTATCGACGTAAGCCCACTTCAAGGGAGCACGATTCCCTGGACGGTAAGAACCCTCGAACTGATATCTGCTCCGCGCCTGGTCCCACACATCCTTCCAGCGCTTCTGGAACGCCTCGCCGGCAAGCTTCTCCATGACAGCGCCATTCTCCAGCCGCTTCTTCATGTCCTTTAACGACACGGTCTCGGAAGGAAGCGTCACCTTCACATAGCGCTCTCGCTCCGGCTGCCAGTAATAGGGAACACCGCCAATCCAGAACACTTCCTCGATGAGGTGCACGCGCGTGCGATCGTTACCGGGGATGACCTCTCCGCTCGCCTTCACCACCACCACGTCCCTGTCAGGATTGTAGTCTGCCGGTTCGTTGTCGACGAAGCCGGGGGAGGTTTCTGTCATGTCGTTTACTCCGATGCGTTTCGCGCATCAGAGGCCAGCGGGAGGCCAGCTCAAAGCGATTCGCCTTAGGTACGCTTACCTACGCCAGCCGGGTGCCTAAAACCGCTGCATACCAGTTGTCACGCCTGCGCATAAACGCGATACCCTAAGTCCGTTGCCGCCACCCACGAATCCAGAGCCCCATGAACGCCGTCGAGATTGAAGAAGCCGTCTCCGCCCTCTCCGCTCAGCCATTTGACCGCGCGGAGTTCCCGTTCGCGTTCCTGCAGGCCTTCGGCAACAAGGAAACCGCCATCGAGCGCCTACGTGCGGGGTCCACCAACACGTCGGACATCGAGGGCGGCGTTCTCCAGCGTGGACACATCCACATCCTGACGGCGGAACCGGGCGGTGTCGACGAGGCCATGGTTGCGCTCAAGGCAAGCCCACGCAACGCCAAAGGAAAGGTCAAGTTCTTCCTGGCCACCGACGGGCAGCTGGTCGAAGCCGAGGAAATCGCCACCGGTCAAGTCCTCTCGACCCCCTATGAGGCGCTTGCCGATCACTTTGGGTTCTTCCTGCCGCTCGCCGGCATCTCCACGGTCGCGGAGATCAAGGACAACCCGATCGACATCCGCGCCACCAGCCGGTTGAACAAGCTCTACGTCGAATTGCTCCAGCACAACGAGGACTGGGGAAAAGACGCCCGCCGCCACGACCTCAACCAGTTCATGGCGCGGCTGATCTTCTGCTTCTTCGCCGAAGACACCGGCATCTTCAACAGCGAAGGGCTGTTCACCGCCTGCATCCGTCAGATGACGGACCAGCAGTCGGCCAATACGCACGAGGTTCTGCGCGAACTGTTCCGCGCCATGGACACCAAACCCGAAGACCGTCCTTCTGCCGGCTTGAAGAACTGGGCCAAGGCATTTCCGTACGTCAACGGCGGCCTGTTCAAGGGCAACATCGATTGCCCGCGCTTTTCCAAGATGGCGCGCTCGTACCTCATCCGGGTCGGGGAGCTGAACTGGAAGCAGATCAACCCTGATATCTTCGGCTCCATGATCCAGGCGGTCGCCGACGATGACGAGCGTGGCGAGCTTGGCATGCACTACACATCGGTACCCAATATCCTGAAGGTCTTGGACCCGTTGTTTTTGGACAGCCTGCGGGAGCAGCTGGAGGAGGCAGCGGACAATGCGCGCAAGCTACTGAACTTGCGGAAGCGCATTGCATCCATCCGCGTGTTCGACCCGGCTTGCGGCTCGGGCAACTTCCTCGTCATCGCCTACATCAAGATGCGCGAGATCGAGGCGGAAATTATCCGGCGGCGCGGTGAGCAGCACGACCCGGAAGCGCAAAAGTCGTGGATCAAGCTCACCAACTTCTATGGCATCGAGATCAAGAGCTTTGCTGCGGAGATTGCTCGGCTGTCGCTGCTGATCGCCGAATTCCAATCTAACGTAAGGCTTATCGGTCAGCGTGAAGCTTGCATGGATGTGCTGCCCTTGCATGCAACTGGACAAATACACACCAACAATGCGTTGCAACTAGAGTGGTCATCTGTCTGTCCCCCCACCGTGTCCCAACCACCTATCGAGCAAGACTTAGCCGGTCCTACCGGTCGCTTAAACCTCGACACATCTACCGGAGCAACCGAAATCTACATTTGTGGCAACCCGCCCTACAAAGGTAGCAAGTGGCAGTCCGACACCCAAAAGGCCGACCTCGCGATAGCTTGGAAGAAATTTCCACATCTAGCGAAAACAACAGACTACGTGTGCGGTTGGCTCGCCAAGGCGGAATCGTACATATCGCTACACCATCACACTGCCGACGCAGCCTTCGTGATGACCAACAGCGTATGTCAGGGCCAGCAGGCCGCCGAAGTCTGGAGCCAGCTTTTCGACCAAGGCCTAAGAATTCGCTTCGCTCATCAATCTTTCAAATGGCACAATCTAGCAGCTGACAAGGCAGGCGTGACCGTCGTCATCGTCGGGATTACCGCGCGCCCAGGAGTAGCCATACTCTACAACGACGACACTGCACGAACAGTCAGTCATATCGGCTGTTTTCTCGTCCCCAATCAAACCGCCACTGTCCGCCCCCGCGACACCCCGCTATCCGACCTACCCAGTATGGTGTTCGGAAACATGCCCCGTGACGGAGGTCACCTCCTCCTCACCCACGACGAAGCAGTTAGCCTCCAACCCACCGGTATTGTGAGGAAATATATTGGCTCGCAAGAGCTAATCCGCGGCCAACTAAGATACTGCATGTGGATTGAGGACCACCAACTTGAATCCCTCGAGCACAACGCTATCGTTCAACAAAAGCTCGGCCTCGTCCGGGCTGAGCGCCTGGGCAGCAAGGCGGCATCCACCAAGGCCTACGCCAACCAACCCCACAAATTTGTGCAGCGCGCAGGCACCGCTTCGGAGTTCACGATTGCTGTCCCCGGTGTCTCCTCAGAAAACCGCGACTTTCTTCCCGTAGACTTGCTCCCAGCAGACAGCATTATCTCAAACAAGAACTTTGGGCTGTTCGACGCTCCGCTCTGGAATCTTTCACTTATAGCCAGCCGCATCCACTGGGTTTGGATCGCTACCGTCTGCGTCCGCATGAGAACCGATTTCTCGTATTCCAACACACTGGGCTGGAACACCTTCCCCGTCCCTCCCCTCACGGAAAATCAAAAAGCCCAACTCACCCGCTGCGCCGAAGACATCCTGCTGGCGCGCGAAGCCCACTTCCCCGCAACCATCGCCGACCTGTACGACCCGGAGACGATGCCCGAAAACCTCCGGCGCGCCCATGAGCGCAACGACGAGGTTTTGGAGCGGATCTACATCGGCCGGCGCTTCCGCAACGACACCGAACGGCTGGAGAAGCTCTTCGAGATGTACGCGAAGATGACCAAGGACGAGAAACCCAAGAAGGCTAAGACCGCATGACCGCCAAGATCAACGTGCCGTCGGTTTCCGTCACCTATGCCCGGACCGGCCAGTCCACCAAAGCCAACGAGATGGGCATGCGCACTATGCAGGAACGCGCATACGCGCGGCGCGGTGAGCAATATCTTCTCATCAAGTCGCCGCCGGCATCCGGCAAATCACGCGCCCTCATGTACATCGCCCTCGACAAGCTCGCCAACCAGGGCGTGAAGCAGGCAATCATCGTAGTGCCGGAACGGTCCATTGGCGGAAGCTTCGCTGACACGCCGCTGACCCGGTGGGGGTTCTCGGCCGACTGGGTTGTGAAACCTCAGTGGAACTTGTGCAACGTGCCCGGCGTGGATGAGCCGCGCGTCGCCAAGTCCAAGGTAAAGGCCGTCGCCGAGTTCCTCAAGTCGGACGACAAGGTTCTGGTCTGCACCCACTCCACCTTCCGCTTCGCCGTGGAAGACCTGGGTGTTGCCGCCTTCGACGGGCGGCTCATCGCCGTCGACGAATTCCACCACGTCTCGGCCAACGGGAATAACGTGCTCGGCCGCCAGCTCTCCGAGTTCATAGCGGCCGACAACGTCCACATCGTCGCCATGACCGGCTCCTATTTCAGGGGCGACGCGGCGCCGGTGCTGTCGCCCGCCGATGAGGCCAAATTCGAAACCGTCACCTACACCTACTTCGAACAGCTCAATGGTTACGAGCACCTGAAGGCGCTCGACCTCGGATATTACTTCTACAGCGGCCGCTATCTCGATGCGATCATGCAGGTTCTGGACCCTGACAAGAAAACCATCGTCCACATCCCAAACGTCAACGCGCGTGAAAGCCTCGGCGACAAGCTCAAGGAAGTGAGCGAGATCATGGACCAGCTGGGGACGTGGACGGGCGAGGACCCCGCCACCGGCTTCCAGCTGATCAAGCGTCCTAATGGGCGCATCCTCAAGGTCGCCGACCTGGTCGACGACGATGCCGCCAAACGCGACAAGGTCATCACCGCGCTGAAAGACCCCGCCCACAAGGATAACCGCGACCACGTGGACATCATCATCGCGCTTGGGATGGCCAAGGAAGGCTTCGACTGGATCTGGTGCGAGCACGCGTTAACGGTCGGCTACCGCAACAGCCTCACCGAGATCGTCCAAATCATTGGCCGCGCAACGCGTGATGCGCCGGGCAAGACGCGCAGCCGCTTCACCAACCTGGTGGCCGAACCCGACGCCGCCGAAGGCCTCGTCGTCGATGCCGTCAACGATACGCTGAAGGCTATCGCCGCAAGCCTCCTCATGGAGCAGGTGTTGGCGCCCCGTTTCAACTTCACGCCTAAAACCCCGGAGAGCACGGGGCTTGACGGTTACGATTACGGCCCCGACGGCTACGACCCGGCCGTGACGAATGTCGGCTTCAATCCCGAGACCGGGCAGATGCACGTGGAGATCAAGGGGCTCGCCAATATGCAAAGTCCCGAAGCCGCCCGCATTTCCGCAGAAGACGTGAACGAGGTCATCACCGCCTTCGTACAGGACCCGCGCACGGTGGAACGCGGCCTGTTCGATGAAGGCACCTTGCCCGAAGAACTCACCCAGGCCCGCATGGGCAAGATCGTCAAGGACATGTTCCCCGAGCGCAGTGACGGGGACCAGGAAGCCTTGCGGCAGCGTTGCATCGCCGCCTTCAACCTTACCCAGAAAGGCAAGTCCATGTTGCAGGACCTGCCAGCCGACGAGCTCCGGGGAAACACCGCCCTCATCGACGGCGTGCGCAAATTCGCGATGGACGTGCGCGAACTCGACATTGACCTCATAGACAGCATCAATCCGTTCCAGGCCGCCTACGCCGTCTTGGCAAAGTCGATGAGCGAGGGCACCCTGCAGCAGGTGGCGTCGGCAATCGCCGCCAAACGAACGACCATCCCCCCCGAGGAAGCCCGCGACCTCGCGGTCCGCGCGGTAAAATTCAAGAAGGAGCGTGGGCGCCCGCCCGCCGTGACCTCCACCGACGCGTGGGAGAAGCGGTTGGCCGAAGGCGCCCTCGCTTTCCAACGATACATGGCGGCCGGAACCTATGAGTGACCTGACAAACGAAGAAATCCTCGCCGAGCTTGGTCTTGAGGCCGATGATAAGCCGCAGGTCGGCCGTTCCCCGGTGGAAGCGCGCCTCATCGCGGGATTCGAGGACATACTTCGCTTCGTCGACCAACACCGCCGCACGCCCCGCCATGGCGAAGGCCTGGACATCTTCGAGCGGCTCTACGCGGAGCGGCTGGACCGCATCAACGCCAACGGCGAATACAGGGCCCTCGTAAAGCCGTTTGACCGCCACGGCCTCATCTCCGACGCGGCTCCCGCCGTCGCAGAAGATCCCGCTGCGATGGATGACGAAGCCCTCCTCGCCGAACTCCAAGACTTTACCTCCAGCGACATCTCCACACTGACGCACGTCAAGCCGCGCGCGGAAATGATCCCTGCAGACGACGTCGCGAACCGGGTGCCCTGTGCCGATTTCGGGACGTTCCGGCCGCTCTTCCTTAAGGTGCAGCAGGATCTCGACGCGGGGCTGCGCGAAGCGCGGCGGTTCGCGCGGGATGCCTCGATCGCCCAGGGCGAATTCTTCATCCTCGGGGGCCAGGTGGTCTACGTCGACACCGTCGGTGAGCCGGCACGCCGCACCAAGGATGACCGGCCCGACAGCCGCCTGCGCGTCATCTACGACAACGGTACCGAGAGTGACATCCTGCTGCGCTCGTTGCAGCGCGCTCTCTACAAGGACGACGCCGGGCGGCGCATCACCGATCCAGACCCGGGGCCCTTGTTCGGTGATTCCAAAACGGAGAACGATGCCGACAGCGGCACCATCTATGTGCTCCGCAGCAAGTCGGAACATCCCGCCATCGCCGCCAACCGCGAAAACATCCACAAAATCGGCGTCACCCGTGGCGAAGCGAAGGCGCGCATCTCCGGCGCCGAAACCGACGCGACCTACCTGTTTGCATCCGCCGACGTCGTCGCGACCTACAAACTCTACAACATCAACCGCAGCAAGCTCGAAAACCTGCTCCATCGCGTGTTCGCCCGGGCCCGGCTCGACGTCGAAATACCCGACAGGTTCGGCCGCACGGTCCGCCCCAAGGAATGGTTCCTCGTCCCGCTTTCCGCCATCGATGAAGCCGTGGAGCGCATCCGCGACCGGAGCATCACCAAGTATGTCTACGATCCCGGCCAGGCCAAGCTAGTTACGACGACGGGCAAGTAACGTCCGCGTGCCTTAGCGATAGCACCCACGCCGAAGCAGGCCCGCCCTCATTGCAGGGGCCCGCCGCTGAAGTTCTGAAACGTCGTGGTCTCACCCTGGAACATGAGCCGGATCGTTTCGGTGGGACCCTTGCGGTTCTTGCTCACCAGCAATTCCGTAATGCCCCTGATCTTCTCGAGGCGGTCCTTCGCCTCCATCAGCGCCTGACGGTCCTTGTCGTTGGCGGCCATTGTTTCGTCGGCGGCACCCAGCTGCTTGGAAAGGTAGTATTCTTCCCGGTACAGGAACCACACCAGGTCGGCGTCCTGTTCGATGCTTCCGGATTCACGCAGGTCCGACAACTGCGGGCGTTTGTTGTCACGGGATTCAAGTTGCCGCGACAGCTGGCTTGCGGCGATCACGGGGATGTCCAGCTCACGCGCAATCTGTTTCAGGCCCTGGCTGATGGCGCTGATCTCCTGCACGCGGTTCTGGTCACCCTTCATGGGGGCCGTCATCAGCTGCAGGTAATCCACCACCAGCAGGCCGATGCCGTATTGTCGTTTCATGCGGCGGGCCCGCGCACGCATCGCGTTGATCGACAGCGCGGGCGTGTCGTCGATGTAGAGCGGCAGATCAGCCAGCATGTTCGCGGCGGAACTCATCCGCTGAAACTCGCCGTCGCCGAATTGCCCGTTCGAGATCCGGTTGGTCGGGATGCCGGCGCTCGACGACAGGATGCGTTGGGTCAGCTGATCTGCCGACATCTCGAGGCTGAACACGCCCACCGCCGCACCGTTGGCTTCGCCCTTCGCTTTGCGTTCGGCGGCTGCCTGGGCAATGTTGATGATAAGGCTCGTCTTCCCCATGCTGGGGCGCGCGCCGAGGATGATGAGGTCGCTTTTCTGGAGGCCTCCGGTAAGCTGGTCCAGATCGGTGAGGCCAGTCGCAACACCGGTCATCCCGGTTCCAAGCGCCTTCGCGGCTTCCGCGCCCTTGATCACCGCAATGACGTGATCCTTCATGCCGCGCACGTTCTTCTTGCCGCCGCCTTCCGCGGTGAGTTCGAACAGCGCGGTCTCAGCGGATTCCAGAACCTTTTTCATTTCATCGGGGCCGCCGGCGCGCGGCGCTTCGGTCCGCATGCTTTCACCGAGGCCAATGAGCCTCCTCTGCCTGTAGGCGTTCACGATGACTTCAGCCAGCGTCCGCACGTCCGATGCCAGCGCCGCCCGCTCGAACATCGTCGACAGATGCGGGAACAGCTGCTCATCGCCATCAAAGGACGTCCCCCTCAGGCGTTCGCGCAACGAAATCGGATTGGCCTCGCGGCCCTGGGAGCCGATAAGCGTGTCCATCGCGTCGAACACCGCCGCATGCAACGGCACGTAAAAGTGCTCCGCGCGAAGTTCGCCTTCCAGGCGATCATAGAGCCTGTTGTTCACCATCAAGGCGCCAAGCAAAGCCTGCTCGGCATCGACACTGTGCGGCGGCAGCGATGGGCCAGACGCCTGGCTCATACCCTTGCTTGGAGCTATGCCCACCGACATGAGCGCCAGTTTGCGTGAACAGCGGCCCGACGCCAAGCCAACCTGTATTCACGCTGCCTAGCAGTTACTCACATATTCAAGCCCTCGTAAAAGAACTTACAAAACGGCATCATTCCAGGTTCCATCATCCGATGATCAGCCTCGGGCTTTGTCCGACAAAACCCCTGTTCCGGAAATCCCCGCCGATAGGCCCACATGCGCGCAACCGCTGTATTTCCTCACCTTTGGCAGGTCTCGCTGTTACGCTTTTCAAATAAAACCCTTCCGGCCACTTGAAACCACGGTCCGCTTCAACATACTTCGGCCCATGACCTTTGACGCCCAAACCCAGACCGAGCTTCGCATCCTGCACGCCGAAGCATTCTCACCCCTTTCCTTCGACGACTGGCTCCGCCAGGCCCTTGCCGCCTACGGCGACCGTAATCCAACTCTTCCCGCAACGGCCCACCCCGGCCTGTTCCTCATCTGGACGCGCGTTTTCCTCGTGCCCGGCGCCCTCGCCACGCCGCCGACCATACATTGACGGCAGCTCCCATTCCGTGTACGAAGCATATAAACGAAAGCGGCCTTCCTGAACCTTCCCGAACCGAAAAGCTACGCCGAAGACATGCCCCCTCCCCTGGGCTCCATGCTCGCGTTCCTTGTGATCGCCCTGGTATGGGCGCTCGTCACAGCGCCTTATTGGCTTACGCGACTTCTCATCAACGCGGCGCGACGCCGGAGCTGACCCTAACCGCCGGACCACCGTCCCGCCCGTTCCCGTCGACCTTTCGCCCTGCTCCGTCGTCTGCCAGCAAGAACGCCAACAGGATCCCAAGCAGGTTCACGAAATACACGTTCGACATGACCGTGTTGCTCAACGCCAACCAACTTGTCGTCGTCAACATCACCACGCAAAACATCAATGCCCCACGATGATTCCGGCTCGCCCAGAACGCACCGACCAGCGGCAACCGGAACAGCACCAATCCCGTCATGCCGAACTGGAGCGTCCGCATGACCACCTCGCTATCGATGTAAGGCAAACCGCCGATAACCTTCGGGTCCATTCCCCCAAACATCCAATACTGCGGGCTACTCGCCAACCAGGCGTACATCTCCTGCCTATACCGCCAGCTGTTCGTCTCGCGCAGAACGGATAGCGCGTCGCCCCCGTTCAGGAGGTTCAAGGCGAAACGCGCACCGAACAGTTCCGAACCCGCCAGGACGTCCTGGAGCGCCCAAATCCCGATGAACGCCAGGGCGGCCAACCCGGCCACCGCCGTCAGGTGCCAAAAGATGCGCACATCCTTGAACAGCGTCGCCAAGAGCAGCAGGTTGGCCACCGCCACCAGCGAAAGCGACCGGCTGACGGTCACCCCTAACATGGCCAGCACCAGCATCAGGTAGGCAAACCGTCCGGTCCGCAGGTACAGCGCCATCCCCACAAAGTAAGCCGCCTCGCCGAGCCAGATCGGGCTCACCAAAAGCCCTCCCGGGCGGAACCCCATCCCATCCACCAGCACCGGTTCATCGAGCAAATGCGCGGCCACGGCCTCGAAATAGCCGCGCCCCAGCCCCTCGACGCCAAACCCCAACCCCGCCTGCAGTCCGGCCACCGCCAGGTTCAGTAACAAGAACACGAACAATCCCTTCCCGAGCGCATCCGCGCCGCGACCCGCGAAGGCCACTCGGGCCGTGAGCATACCCAGTGGAAAGAATACCGGCATCGCCGAAAACGCCATCTCCCGGAAGCCGCCCGAACCAAAGGCCGCATTCCCCCCGGCTATAACAAACAGCCCGACAGCCCCGGCCAGCGCCCACCGCCCCACCACCTGAATATCGGCCGTCACGTCCCTCCCGCTCGAGAACGGCAAAACGGCCCATGTCGAAGGAAGCGGCATCCCTGCCAACCGGATTGCCGGAAATAAAATAAACCCGGCATAAAACAAAAACCCCCGAAATAACATATCCGTGCGCTTTTCATAACATTTCTTTACAGAAAACTTCCAAACCCCTATTACCACCTTAAATGGAATCCGCACAGCCGCCCGTTGCAATTTTGCTGGCCGTATATGCCGGCGACAACATCGAGCACGTCAGCCAAGCCCTGCGCAGCATCGCGGACCAGACATACCCCAGATCAAAGATGAAGCTCTACGTCGGCATCGACGGCACAATACCGGCACCGCTTTCAAACCTGCTTCAGCGGTTTTCCCGCAGCTTTCCCACAGTGCTTTTCAAATCCAAGCACAACATCGGTCTTGCAAGGACCCTGAACGGCCTCATCGACAACCTCGGCGACGAGCAATTCGTTCTCCGCATGGATGCGGACGACCTGTGTCACCCGGACCGCGTCGCAAGCCAGATCGCATTCATGCAAGAAAACCCCAAGGTCGTGCTCTCCGGGACGGATGCCCTCGAAATTGACGAGCACGGCACTCCGACGGGCCGCCGCAAATATCCGGCCACGCACGCAGACATCATCCGCGCGCTGCCCAGGTTCATGCCTCTGCTGCACCCCACCTTCTGCTTCAGGGCGAGCGCTTTCCGCGACCCTTCCTACCGCTACCGGCCGGAGCTCCGCTATAACCAGGACCTCGAAATCGTTTTCGAGACGGCGCGCCGGGGATACGCCCTCGCCAACTTACCCAAGCCCCTCCTTAGCTGGCGCCACAACACCAACTTCATCGCTCGGCGCACCCGCGCCCGCATGTGGTCAGAGTTCCGGATCTACATCCGCGGCACGTACGCCCTCCACGGGGTCACGCCCCTCCTCGTCTACCCTTTGGCACGCGCCGCGATGCGCATGCTGCCCACCAGCTGGATCAAATCCATCTACTCGTCGCGCCTCCGCGCCTCTTTCGTGAATATCGACGCAAGAGGCTGACTTGCGCATCGCTTACGCCATCTCGACGCTCAAGCGGTCAGGCCCGGTCAACGTCCTGCACGAACTCGTCCGCCAGGCCGCAAACCGCGGCGCCCACGTGACCATCATCACCCTTTCGCCCGAGCCCCTGCAGTCCAGGGCGGAGGATTTTCAGCGGCTCGGCGCCACGCTTGTCCCCCTCAACCTCCACCGCTTCTGGGGCCTGCCCATGCTCGCATCCGCTTTCCTGGAAGCGGTCCGCGCCTCACGCCCCGACGTCCTCCACACGCACTGCTTCCGAACCGATCTTCTCTCCGCGCTCACGTGCCGTGGTTCCATCCCTTCGATCACAACCCTGCACAATGACCCGTTTGAAGACTACGCTTTCCGCTTCGGCCCCATCATGGGCACCGCCGTCGCGCTCGCCCACATCGCCATCGCCCGCCGGCTCGACCGGGCCGCCGCCCTCAATCGCCACTTGGCCAAGAAATTCGCCCGCATGGGCGTTCCCGCAATCGCGATCCCCAACGGCATCGACGCCGATCTTTTCTACGAGCCACCCCGAAAGCAGCTGTCATCCCCCTCGGCCGTCTTGACCGGACACCTTTCGGTCCGAAAGGACCCGCTCACCATGCTCGACGCCTTGCCCGTGCGAGACCTCGCAACCACGTTCGTCGGCAACGGACCCCTCCTCCAGAAAGCACGAAGCGAAGTCAGCCGACGCCGGCTGGATGTCACGTTCGCCGGCCGCCAGGCCAATATCCGGCCATGGCTCAAGCGCGCCTCCATCTTCGTCTCCTGCTCACGGTCGGAAGGCCTCCCGCTTGCCGTCCTCGAAGCCCTCGCCGCCAACCTTTTCTGTGTGCTCTCCGATATCCCCGCCCACAGGGAAATCGCCGCCCGGTTCCCGGACAACACAATCCTCTTTGAAACCGGCAACCACCGCTCCCTCGCGAGCGCGCTTTCCGACGCGTGCTCCGCCACTCCCGAACATCTAACGAGGGAGCTATTCCGGGCGACGCCTTACTCCAACATGTCCATGGGCCGCGACTACTTCGCCGCCTACCTCGACCTTGCGCCGCAACCGCTCGAACAAAACCGCCAGCCCGCCAAAAGAAACCGCCGACACCACGCAATATGACCACACGGCCCCGGCCACACCCATGCTCGCCACCAGCGCGACATTAAACCCGACGCAGACCACCAAAACCAAAGCTTGAAGCCAAACCTGCGTTACGCGCTCACCGCCTGCCGTAACCGCAAAGCCCAGGACGTTCCCCGCGCACGCGACACCGCCCGCCATGAGCATCAAGCCAAGCAGCCCGCCATCTCCGCTATATGCCGCTCCGTAAAGCCATCCCATCACGTCCAAACCCGACACGGCCGCAACACCCGCCGCCAACACGCTTCCAATAATAAAGAACCCTCCGCCCGCAAAAGCCATCACACCAACCCGGCCCCCGCCGGTTGAGAACGCGACCCGGAACAGGGGCGCCAGATACTGCCCCACCGACACCGACGCCACCAACCCCACCTGCACGACCTGATACATCGCGGTGTATTCCGCGACCGCCTCGATCCCCATCTCATCCTTCAACACCCACCTCGGCACCAGCGGCACGACCGACAGCAATATCCCGACCACACCCAGCGGCGCAGACCGTGTCAGTACCGCCCACGCCCCCGCCCACCGGACCGCTGAATCGCCCGCGTTGCATCCCGGCAACGACACGACACTCCGGACTTCGACCATCGCCACCGCGAGACACGTCAACAACCCGTATCCCCAACACGCGCCAACCGACCCACCGAGATAAAGTCCTCCCATGAACCCCGCGATACCCGCGACCCCCCGCCCAACCACGTTCACGCTATTTCGCCGGAACAAACTCCGCCTGTGCAGAATACCCATACAAATGTCGCCCACCGCTTCCCCTGCTTTCCCGACACCAAGCCCGGCGACCATCAAGCCTGAAACGTCCCCCAACACCGACACCCCCACCAGGACAGCCAACGCGGCAGCCGTCGTCACCAAGCGAACCCCGAGAACCGTCCCCTCGTTCACGCCGCCCGACAACGGAACGCTTGACAGATACGGCCGAAGCCCAAGGTTCGACACCATGAAAACCGGCACCACGAGTGCCAAGGCCAACGCGAAATCTCCGGCCACGGACATCGCGTTCGTGCGTGCCACGATCCAAAACATCACCCATTGCGAAACCCCGAACGACAAGTTCGCGGCCGCCACCAATGCCAAATCCACGGCGGCCCCGCCCCCAGCCAAGCCCGCCTTCTTCCGAACCGCGGATAGAACCCCTCTGCCCACGGCCCCCATCACACCTTCAACAACCCCTTGTTCCCCGCCCGCCGATAAGCCTTATCGAAATTCATCAAGCGGTCGGCCGTCCATTCCCTCCCCTGCAGCGTCCTGATCCCCGCGGCATTCAGCGCCTTCGCGGCCGACTTGAAATCCCGCTTGCCACGCGTCGCTTCCCTAAGCTTTTCGGCGAGGTCATCCCGCCGTTTCTTGAATCGTTTTCCAACGGCGGCCGGCCCTGCCATCCAATCCAACAGAGCTTCACTCCGCTTGCCGTTCTCCCTCCTTACGAAAAAGCGCAGGTTGTTCCCGGTCCATTTCAAACCTTTCTCGGTCCTGCACCCCAAGTTGTTCAGACGGGTCGCAGCGCCTTCCCACGTCATAAAGGGATCCGGTTGCAGCGCTTCCAAAAAGCAAACGGCGTCCGACCGATGATTGCGCACGAACATATAAACCCGCTCGGCCGTCCAACCCTTCCCGGTCCCGGTGACGACACCCCTTTCATTCAGCAATGCAGCCGCGTGTTTCAGGTCTTTGCCTTCCGCCACGGCCTTCGCCACCTCTTCAACCCGCCCGCTGCGCGCGAAATTCCGCCGCGCACCAGCCTTGTACTTCGTCTCCTCAAGCAGCAACGTGTCCTCAAACGTAATGCCATGGACGGCACGCTGCACCTGCACGAACAGCTTCAGGGTCGACCAGCTCCATTTGCGGCCTCGCTCGTTGACGCTTCCAGCCTTGTTCAAGGCATCCGCCGCAACGCTCCACGACACGCAATGTTTGGGTTCCAGCCGATGGATGGCAGAGACCGCCTCCTTGCGGCGCCTCTCGCGCTCAATGGCTTTCCTCAAGGCGACGGGGTGCTGGATAGACATGGCGCCACGGTAGCCACATACATTTGGTGAGACCACCGAAGTGCCTCTTTCGGTGGCACGTCCGTACGCAGCCCTCAGCCCAAGCTATCGCGCTACTCGACATCCAGCACTACCGCGCGTTCGGCCGTTCGCCCGTTCGGGCGTTCGCCCGTTCGTCACGCTGCGAGCGTCCGTCCTACATCTCCCGCCCTTTACGGCGTTCGCCCGTTCGCCGTGATTACCGCTAGATTTCTAGGCGCTTTGCTCTCCGTTCGGACGTTCGCGCGTTCGCCAGTTCTTCCGTTCGTCCGTTCGTCCTCTCACCTCTCGCCGTTCGGGCGTTCGCCCGTTCTTCCGTTCGCCCGTTCGCCCTTCCACACTCGTCCAATTTGGCTCGCTTGCTCGACGGCACCCCGTTCGGGCATTCGTTCGTTCGCCCGTTCCCCCGTTCATCCGCACGCCTGTTCGCCCGTTCTTCCGTTCGCCCGTTCGGTCCGCCTGCGTTCGTCCGTTCGCCGCGCTTCCACCTAGATTACTAGCTGCTTTGCCATCCGTTCGCCCGTTCGCGCGTTCGCCCGTTCGCTGTGCAGCCGCGCCACATCCCCATCACGCAACTGCACATCAAAAGGGCGTATCAACTTGACGCTATTCTTCCGCATACGCATCGTCTCTCTATGACCAACACCCACCAGCCCAAATTCATTTCCTTCGCCTCCCCAAAAGGTGGCGTCGGTAAATCCACTTCCTGCCTCGCCATCGCCGGAGCTCTTCTCGCCGCCGGCGAAAAGGTGCGCATCATCGACTTCGACCAAACGGAAACCATCTACCGCTGGTACACGACAAGCCCCACCGCCCAAGCCATACCGAACCTGACGGTGGAGAAAGGCCCCACGGAAAACCTGCAGCCTTATCTGGAAGACCTCTGGCAAACCGCGACGGACTACGTGCTCATCGACCTCGCAGGTTCGCTCTCAGACGTGACCCTTATCATCGCGGTCTTCGCGACCCTCACCATCACACCCGCCAAGGTCAGCGAACCCGACGTGATCGAAGCCAACAAGATGGCCCAAAAACTTCACGCCCTGTCCTCCAGGATCGGCAAACCCATCAACCACCTCATCCTGCTCAACGAAGTGCCCAGCAGCATTTCCAACGACGAGGTGGATCTCATCAGCCAGATCGACGAGAGCAACCTGCGCCGCTTCCAAACCCTCATCCACCGACGTTCGGCCTTCAGCAAAACTTTCTCGCGCGGCACCCTTCCGCACCTTGCATCCAACCAGGACCCGAAGGCGCTGGCCGAGATCGACGCGATGATGACCGAAATCCGCGACATCCTTGAACCCGCACAACAGAAGGCCGCAGCATGAGCGCGAAGGAAGCCCCAAAGAAACTCCCCCTCGGCATCGCCGACCAGATGGCGGCGGCAAAACAACTCGCCGATGAGCAAAACATCCCTACGTTCTCCACGCCAAGGAACGGCCCCGCCGTTACACCGGTCCAACCGACCGTCCCGCAGGAAGCGCCGGCAAGCACCAGCGCCTCGATCACTGCGCTACGCCCCGCCGCGCCGGCTCCGGCCGCGCCGCAACCAAAGAAGGCGAGGGGGCCCCAACCTTCGCCCACGAAACGGTTCTCCGTTGACCTGCCGCTCTATGTTTTCGACCAGCTGCACGACATGGTCCACAAAACGCGGCTGGATAAAAAGGAACTCATCCTCAGAGCGCTGAGCGAAGGGGGTTTCAACATCAAGGAGGTCGACATCTACCGAAAGGGGCATTCCAATGCCTGACGTTCGCCCGTTCTTCCGTTCGCCCGTTCGCCCGTTCGCAACTGGCGCGACAACAAACAATATTCTCCCCTCCCGCGCGGAAACTCGCCCATGACCAGCCTCAACCTCAAAACCCAGGCGGAATTCGCGGACCTTTCCCTCGATGGCAAGAATGCGTACCTGCAGCAGGTTGCCGCGCGCATCGCGGGCATCAAGGGCGAGGAACCGCTGCCGCTGAACAAAGATGCCCTCTCCAGGCTGCGCCGCTTCTATATGCGCCGCCGGCTCTCCGACCTGCAGCTGGAGACCACGAAGGACGCCTTGCTCCGCGACACCCTCAAAAGCATGTCGGAAGCCCTGCACCTGGGCGAAGTCCGCCAGCTCATCGGCCACGAGACGCCCACACCTGTGCCCGACATCGTCGCCGACAACGACGACCAACTTTCCTTCTTCGTACCGCCCACCTACGATGCGGCGCTGAAGGACGACATCAACCTCATGGACTTCGCTCCGTTCTCGTTGTCCAAGACCATCATGAAGGCGGGCATCATCCGCCACGAGCTTCCCGATTGCGTCATCACCATCGAGGGCGGCGCGGAAAGCGGACTCATCACCGCCTTCGACTACGACATATTCCTGCACATGGTGACCAGCCTCACCAGCAGCATGAACGAATACCGCGCCGCCGAGAAAAAGGGGCTGCGGCCCAGCTTGCCACCGCGCTGCTACCGGCCCTCCATCCGCGAGATCCTCAACTTCACCCGGCGCGGGGGAGGGGGCCGCCAATACGAGCAGATCGAGCCTGCCCTGGACCGGTTGCAGGCCACCCGCATCAAGATCACCAACCTCAACCACACCAGCAAGCGGCGCGCTTCCGAGGCGTTCTCCTTCATCAGCCGCTACAAGGTCATTTCCAAAACCAAGAACGGCAATATCGACCAGCTTGAAATCGACATTCCGGACTGGGTCTACCAAGGCATCACCAACCCCGACGAGAAGCCGACCGTGCTCACCCTGCACCCGGACTACTTCCTCATCACCCAGCCGCTGGGCAGGTTCCTCTACCGCGTCGCCCGCAAATCGGCAGGCGTCAGCGGCTTCGCCGAATACGGGCTCGAAACGTTGCACCTGCGTTCGGCTTCCAAGATGCCGTTCCACAAATTCCGCGAGGCGGTGCACGCCTTCGTCGACCAGTGCAAAACCTATCCACTCCCGGAATACGACCTCGAACTCCTCCCGGCCAAGCACGGCGACAAGCTGCGCATGACCGACCGCAAGCGGAAACTCGACTGGAAGCATAAGAAGGAGGAGCAGCTCGCCGCCTGACGGACCGATTTCGCGTGCATCAGGTGACCTGACCGCCTTTGGCCAATTTTTGCGTACATCGCGCCGGACAAAAAGCGCTCTCGTCCATTGCGCCGGATATTCAGATGGATAAGCCATCCGCACAGCCGTCCGGACAAAATCCGCGTACATCGCTCCGCTGCCTCATCCCTGCGCAGTTTCAAACCCCTAGGTAGACCTTTTGGCCGCCGGACATTTTCCGCGTCCATCACTTCGCCGTTCCTGTTTTGGACAAATCGCGCGTGCATCACGCCGGACAAAAATACTGACCCCTGTGACGCCTTCGACATCACCCGCGTCAGCCACGCCCAGGATGAACCCGGAAGGGAAGGAGGGGCGGGACAAAATCCGCGTGCATCGTTCCGGACAAATCCGGCGTGCATCGGGACCGCGCCCACCGGATATTCCGCAGCACGCCTCCGGTTCGGCGCCTCGAGCCCCGGCCGGATTAGGCGTCCATCATGCCCGTCCGGACAAAACCGGCGTGCATCAGGTTCGCCGGCGCGGACATTTTTTACGTGCATCACGCCGGACAGAAGTTATCCACATTATCCACAGGGACGCCGGGCGGGTTTTGTCCAAAAGCCCCTCTTCGCGTCCATCACAGCCATCCCCGCGTGCATCATTCCGTCCAACGCGTGCATCATTCCGTCCAGGTGCGTGCATCAATCCGTCCAATGCGTCTATCACTCCCTAAAACCACCCCTAACCCTTTTGCAGAGCGTGCTTTTCCCAACCGGAAACCTTTCTTTCTAAAACCTCTTTCTTTTATAACTTCCAAAACCAATTAAACCGCCTTCGGCGCATTTCATTTTTTTGCGCTAGGGAATCCTGTCGGCACCCCCCACCCATGATGTCAGCTTACATTCTTCCCGGCGCCATAACCGCCCATGGACATTCCTGAGCAGCACATCTCCACCGTCGGCCACAAGCTCATCGAGCTGATGGCAGCGTTGGTCGACCGGCAGCACCCGTTCAACCGCTATTGGGCGCTTGTGGGGCCCGTGCACGCGTTTTCGGAGTCGGCAGCTAGGCCCGTTGAGCATCAGATCGCAAAAGCCCTTCAGGATGCGTTGGAGGAGGTCTTGCGGCGGGAAGCTCCTGTCGCGTGGGATACCGACAACGCGCCCGCGGTGGCGGAGACCCTAGGGCTCACCCATTGGCGGGATGACATCACGGTGCTCTTTCCGTGGAAAAAGACGCGATAACCCGGCTGCGCCGCTCCCGTGGGCGGTCTAACCTCTCCCGCCACGCCCATCGTCGCCTTGTGCTCGCGAAACCAACGTGAGCCTGCCTCGCTGCTCCGGCGGCGATCGTAGAACCGGGTGCCCTGCGCCGACCGACCGAGGGTTCGATGACCGACAACCCGTCCGACCACTCAGATCCCGAAACCGAACCGACGAACGAGCAGCTGGAGGAGATAACCGTCCAGGCCTTCCGCTACGTCCGCTTCCGCGCGGCCATGGCCGACCTGGGCATCAAGATCCTCGCCATCGGCCTCAGCCTTGAAGAAGAGCACGCGATCATGACCGCTTGGGAACGGGACCGGGGGCTTTTGCCGTAACGAGATCGCCGCCACACCACGGAGCACAACACGTGGCCATTCGATTGCCCGCGGACGGTTTAGGGCCCACCATGCGCGGCATGTCCCGCGTGCCTGTCTGGAATGCCCCGCTCATCCTGCCGCCCAACGGCGTGTTCGTGTTCGGCTCGAACCTTGCCGGCCGGCATGGGAAAGGCGCCGCTCTCGATGCGAGGCGCCTCTATGGCGCCGTCTACGGGCAGGGGGTTGGTCCGCAGGGGCGTTCCTACGCCATTCCCACGAAGTCGGCGGACCTGAAGGTGCTGCCGCTTCCCGACATCACCGCGCACGCCGCCGCGTTCAAACAGTACGCCGCCACGCACGGCCAGCTGCTGTTCTTCCTCACGCGCGTGGGATGCGGGTTGGCGGGGTACCGGGATGCCGACATCGCGCCGCTGTTCGCCGATGCGCCGGGGAATGTGCTGCGGCCGCCGGAATGGGGAAGGGATAGTGAGCCGGAGCTGGACCGCGGCTAACCGCCCCTGGCTCCAGCCATTCCGTCACCAGCCCAAGCACACCACCAATTTCATCAGCATCGCCCGCTCCCCCAAGTTCACACAATGTTCCCGATGTGATAATACTGCACACCAGCCAAGGGGGATGCGACAGATGCCGGCCCACGACAACGACGCCAACGACAGCGCCCCAGAAGGCGCCGGCCTGGGCGAACTCGTCATCTACCGCACCGAAGACGGCCGCGACCATATCCAGCTCCGCCTCGAGGACGGTTCCGTCTGGCTCACCCAAGCCGAAATCGCAGGCCTCTTCGACACGACAAAGCAGAACGTAAGCCTCCACCTCAAAACCATCTTCTCGGACCAAGAGCTCTCCGAGGGCGCAGTGGTCAAGGAATCCTTGACCACTGCCGCCGACGGCAAGAAGTACCGGACGCGGCTCTACAATCTCAAGGCAATCCTTGCCGTGGGTTACCGCATCCGCAGCCCCCGCGGCGCGCAGTTCCGGCGGTGGGCCACCTCCACCCTGGAGGAATACTTGATCAAAGGCTTCGTCATGAACGACGAACGCCTCAAAGAGCCCGGCGGCCTCGACTATTTCGATGAACTTCTCGAGCGCATCCGGGACATCCGCGCCTCCGAAAAGCGCTTCTACCAAAAAGTCCGCGACCTCTTCGCCCAAACCAGCGCCGACTACGACAAGGACAGCGACATCGCCAAGACCTTCTTTGCCACCATCCAAAACAAGCTCGTCTACGCCGTCACAGGAAGTACCGCCGCGGAACTCATCATCGCCCGCGCCAACCCCGACAAACCCAACATGGCGCTAACCAGCTGGAAAGGCGACCGCGTCCGCAAGGGAGATGTCACAACCGCAAAGAACTACCTCACTTCCGATGAAATATCCGACCTCAACCTTCTCACCACCGCATTTCTTGATTTCGCGGAACTCCGCGCGCGAACCCGACAGACGACCAACATGGCGGAATGGGTCGCCCAAACCGACCGCTTCGTAAGCTTCAACGAACGTGCCGTCCTCTCGGGCCCCGGCCGCGTCTCACATACCCGCATGGAACAGATCGCCCACGACCGCTATCAGCTTTTCGACACCAAGAGGCGGCACCAGGAAGCCCTCGACGCGGAAGCGGAAGACATCACCCAACTTGAGATCATGGCGAAATCGGCCAAGGCGTTGCCTACTAAACCGAAGAAAAAAACGAAGGCCCGATAACCCGCTTTACGGCAACCAAGACCGTCACTCCGTTCGGTGCCTTGCTCGCCAAATTGGACCACGTCTAACGATCATCACGCGGTTCTGGAGCCGGGCGCTTACGCGAGGCCGGCTCCGTGGGGCAAGTGGCTATCGCTTACCTTTTTCACCGTCTGGGCCTTGGCGTCCCCGCTGTACCGTCCTCACAAAATAACGCACTGATAGGCCCTTCGAAACCCGTCTGCCTATTACTCGCTCAACTCGACGCCCAACCAGCAAAATCCAAACAACGGCCTGTTACCGAAATATCCTCCATACCCTCCAAGCCCTGTATCCCGTACCTTAGCGTAGCATGGGGTAGCTAGGGCAAATCAGTTTCCGGAAAGAAAGATACCTCTCACATTGCGGTTCCGTAGACCCCAATGGAGCAAGCCAACATGCCCCCCAACCAACCATTAGACCCGCCCTCCGCCCCTCTTACCGGTCCTGACGATCCTGAGAACCCCCTTCCAGGCCACAGCCACCGCGGCGCAACGATACATCGACAACATCTGACCGCACGCGAGCTCGCAGCCCTTACCGGCAAATCAGTCAGCTACTTTCATAAGCTCGCCAAGAAAGGCACACTACCGTTCGCCAGCCAGCCCGGCGGACCGAATAAAGCCATCTTCTACGACCTCGCCGGATATTACCGCTGGCTCGAACTCGGAAAACTCGGAGCACCGTCATGTCAAACCTCTACCAACGCAAAGGCGTCTGGTACGCCTGCGCCCAAATCAACGGGCAGCAAATCCGCAAATCACTCCGTACCACCAATAAAACTCAGGCGAAGACGGCTTTGCACAATAAGCTCAAGTTCGCACAAAAACCCTAGCATCTGCACAAAAACTCCCCTCACCCAGCCGCACAACCGCAAACCGACGGGTCACACTTTTTCCTGGAACAATTCCCGGTTCATATCGTTGCAACCCCGTGATGTCGCATTTCATGGAGGGTTCCATGCAACCGTTTGTCCAGATATCGCACGAGGAGCTGACTCAGCTGAGGGAGAGATTGAAAGCTCTCGAGGAGGAGCGGTCAATTCTGCTTGGCTCGATACGCTTCATCGAAGAGAGATTCGCAGCCCCCCATGATTTGAGCCAGCGCGAGCCGAACATCGCGGCCCCGAGCACGTCGGCTCAGCCTGATGATGTCGCTGATCTGGAGGATCTACCTCCTGAAGCTCTGGAGACGCTAGGATTGTCCGAAGCTGTTCTCGAGATTGCTCGTAAGTATAGGCGTCCGATGAAGGCCAAGGGATACATGGCCTGCTTACCCAAGGTCGGCTTCAATCGAGAGGTCGAATACCAGAACGTCTACAATGCGCTTGTTCGGATGAGCAAAAAGAAGCGCCTTACCAGAACAGCAGACGCGAAATTCTCTCTTCCCGATGACGGAAAATCATCCTGGAATGGATCCGCACAATTGCGGCGGTAAGATTCAAACGCCTCTTCTGGGTTCAACCAAGCCGCACACGGTCGCACCACCATTCGTGCTGCTAGTAAAGGAGCGTCATCCAATGCCGTCAAAAAAAGGCCGCCCATCTCAAAAACTGCCCTCCGAGGATCACGACCATTCAAAACCGCCACGCCGCGTCCGAACCTCTTGCCCGCCAAGAGCGTCTGGGCGCCTACGCAAAACCTATCGACAGAATTGGCCTGCTTACAACGCCGCTCAGACATATGAAAAAGCACAATTTCAATCGTTGCTGTCAAAACTTACGGAAGGTTTGGAGCACCCGAAACAACGCGTGAATGGGCGCCCGCGCATCCCTTTTAAGGTGGCGATGTTCTGCGCGGCCTACAAAGTGTATTCTACCTTTTCCGCGCGGCGGTTCATGACTGATCTCCGGGAGGCGCATAAGAGTGGTTTGATAACGGTGCTACCACATTTCAATACAGTACTTAACTTACTCGAAGACGCGACGATTACCCCCGTTCTAAAAGAGCTTGTAGTCATAAGCAGCTTGCCTCTGCGGGGCATAGAAACCTGCTTCGCCATCGATTCTTCCGGATTCACTGCGCCGCTCTACATTGATGACGATGCGGACAATGCAAGCGCCGATCGCAGGCAACATGGTTGGGTCAAGGCCCATGTTATGTGCGGGGTGAAGACCCACATTATAACCGCCGTAGACATTCGGGGGCCATACTCTGCCGACACAAACTCTTTCCCATGCCTTCTAAAGAAAACCTCAGAATCGTTTTGTGTAAGGGAGGTCAGCGCCGACAAAGCGTACTTTAGTCGCGCGAATTTCGTCTTAGCAGAAAAAATCAAAGCCCGTCCTTATATTCCATTCAAGAGCAACGCCACGGGGTTGGGACCTCCGCAAATGGAAAAAATGTATCATCATTTTCAATTGAGGCGAGATGATTTCATGCGGCATTACCATAAGAGAAGCAATGTCGAAACCGTATTCTCCACATTGAAGCGAAAGTATGGGGCATTCCTTCGCAGCAAAAGCGAACACGCCATGGTCAATGAGGTTCTTCTACGGGCTGTCTGTCACAACCTATGCGTCCTTATTCAAGAGGCGCAAGAATTAGGGATCAAACCAGAACTCGAGTAGGCTAATGCGTGTATCCTGACAGAAGCGGCGACCCAGCCACCCTCGGGGCTATGTTTTTTCGTCTGAGGCTCTACGCTTCGGCTCGCTTTCCTTGCTGACTTGCCTTGGGCGGTCCCAGTAGGGTGACTTACAGCGCGGGCAGACCTTTGGGTCACGCGCCTTTTCTCTTGGCAGCCATTCGTGCCCGCATCGCTCGCAGCGATAGCCCCATAGCTGAACCTTCTCCACCATGCGGCGCTGTATATTCCTTCCGGGAATATACTTCAAGGTCATTGACGGCGACAACCTACTAGGGATATATACCTATTAGGTATACCCAGGGCGTCGCCGTGCCTCAGACCTTGTCGCCGCGAGAAATTGCAGGACTGCAAATAGCCGCCATGGCACGGCTGAGGCGCCGCGGCGAATTTTGGCTGGTGCCATCGCATGGACAGGGGCGTGGTGGAAGCCCTCATAAAGTAAGACCCCACCCAACAACCCCTCACTGCTCTTGCCCTGACCACACACTACACGGCGGAAAATGCAAACACATCTATGCTGTCGAATACGCGCGCCAACGAGAGAACGCCGTAGCAAACGACCCGCATGATGAAGCTGAAATTCCAGTCGCGCCACCGCCTCGAAAAACCTATCCGCAGGCCTGGAAGGCCTACAACGCGGCGCAGACGCAAGAAAAGGCGATTTTCCAACACCTGCTTAAAGAACTCGTGCGCGACGCCGGTCTTGAAACCTCTGAGAACTCTAATGGACGTCCGCGGTTTCCGCTCGAGGACGCCCTGTTTTGCGCATGCTTCAAGGTGTATGCGACCTTCTCAGCCCGCCGCTTCATGACCGACCTGAGGGACGCGCATGGAAAGGGCTATATTTCGTCGGTTCCGCACTTCAACACGATCCTCAACTACCTTGGCGCTGAGGCAACCACGTCCATTCTGATGGATCTTGTCGCGCGCAGCAGCAAGCCGCTGTCGGGGATCGAAACGGACTTCGCTGTCGACTCAACCGGGTTCTCTTCATCGCGGTTCGATCGCTGGTTTGATCATAGGCAGAAGAAGCTTCGTCAGGAGCACTCATGGGTGAAGGCGCACGCCGTTTGTGGCGTCAAAACGAACGTGGTGACCGCGGTTGTCATCGGTGAGAAAAATGCACCTGACGGCCGCCAGCTTCCGCAATTGCTGGCTAAAACCGCTGAGCATTTCACAATGCGTGAGGTGTCCGCGGACAAGGCGTACTCATCGTTCGCGAACCTTGATCATGTCGACCGTTATGGCGCGACTCCCTTCATCGCATTCAGGCGCCATGTCAGTGGGCGTGGACCAAAGGTGTGGGAAAAAATGTTCCTCATGTTTCAGCTGGAGAAAGAAGCGTTCTTTGCGCACTATCACAAGCGCAGCAATATCGAAGCCTGTTTCTCCATGATCAAGAGAAAGTTCGGAGACAGCGTTCGAAGCCGACTACAGGTTTCCATGAAAAATGAAGTGCTCTGTAAGATTATCTGCCACAATATCTGCGTGTTGATCCAGGAAGCGCATGAGCTTGGTATCGAACTAAAGTACGAATGACATAGCTGCGGGCCGTGCCGGCAGAGCTTCCGTGGGCAAATCCAATGCGGTTGTTTGCGCTCGCAATTGGAGTATTTGTCGCCCGCCACGGGGTTCACCTGCAGCAACGTTCGCCTATCTCGGCCCTCGGCGGTTCGTGCAGCAATTGCTGTGGCACCAAGTCGAGTCAGATTTTAGTCGCCCGGCTTTGCAGATATCCGCGTACCTACGTGGCGACCGCGGATTAGCCAGGTTCGGCCAGCCAATATCTGACACGGGGAGCCGCAGCTGGGCAGCACGGCCTGTGGCCCTCGTGACGCAAACACTCTTTGAACCGATCAGCGAGCTTATCTGTGTCCAGCACCTCGCCCAAGCTCTCAGCAAGCGAAGGCCAATGCGTCATGGAATCGGGTGGGGGCTGTTGGCCCTCTGCATCCCCGACGTATGACAAGCGGGCGATTATCAGCGGCAGGCGGCCTCTATGCGACCGCCTGCAGAAAACCATCTATGGCGAACTAATG
>Ga0164243_10000189_pt1 | contig 141982 bp, 121 predicted proteins | sample OricompcompostOP_FD_108781 | JGI IMG/M metagenome (GOLD analysis project Ga0164243, IMG submission 108781) | Organic Plus compost microbial communities from Emeryville, California, USA - Original compost - Organic plus compost (OP) | ecosystem: Engineered > Solid waste > Mixed feedstock >...
ACCCTCCGAGCCGAACACGCCAGCAACCGCCTCGACACCATCTGGACCCACCACCACAACCAGACACCAACCACACCGATCAGCGCCTAACCGGACCGCCACCTACAAATGTGTCTCGCACCCAGCGCACGAGGCTGCTGACGCGGCGGGTGGCGTGGGGTTAAGCTGAATCTCAGCCTGACGCGGGGAATCCGGTGAGAATCCGGAACGGTCGCGCCACTGTGACTCGCAGCCGCACACGCTGCGGGCAGTCAGACAACCGGGTCGGGCCGCCGCGGATCAAGCCGACCGCGGCCGACGAATCGGACGCACGATCCGGAAAGCAGGTACCCCGGCCCATGACTGCTACTACCCACCATCAGAGCACCGCCCAGCAGGCGCGTGCGCTGGCGGTCCCGCACCTCGACACCGTTCAGGCGGCGCTGTGGCTCACCGCCACCGTGCTGGTCGCCGCGCTGGCCTACTACTTCCTCGGCTACGACCAGGGGGCGGTGTCGGTGTTCGGCAGCGACACCCACGTTCACGAGTTCATCCACGATTCCCGGCACTTCCTGGGCTTCCCCTGCCACTGACGGCAGCTGTCACCCACTCCCACCACCGGAATCGTTAAGGACAACTCCACAATGGAACGCAAGTTCATCGGCGCAGGCCTGCTCTCGGGTCTGATCGCCGGCATCGTCGCATTCATCTACGCCCGCATCTACATCGAGCCGCAGGTGGCCAAGGCCATCGACTACGAGGATGTGCGCAGCCACGCCGAGGAGAAGCTGGCCGGCGAGACCGGCGGCCACGAGCACGGCGAGGTCTTCACCCGCTCCGTGCAGGAGAACATCGGCGCCGGCATCGGCACCGTCGTCTTCGCCCTGTGCATCGGCGCCTTCTTCGCCGTCGCCTTCACCGTGCTGTGGGGCTACGTGGGCCGGCGCTGGGCCTCGGCCGATCCCCGGCTGGTGGCCACCGCACTCGGCCTGATCGGCTTCGTCGCCGTGATCGGCGTGCCCTTCTTCGTCTACCCGCCCAACCCGCCGGCCGTCGGTGAAGAGGACACCATCGGCTCGCGGTCGTCGTCGTTCCTGACGATCACCCTCGTCTCGGTGGTGCTGGCCGTGATCGCCGTCGTCATCGCCATGTACCTGTGGGACCGTCTGGGCGGCATCGTCTCCGGCATCGCCGGCACGGTGGTCTTCCTGATCGGCGTGACCATCACCGCAGCGCTGCTGCCCGAATTCAAGGAGATCCCCGGACCGGTCGAGGCGGCGGACGGGACGATCGTCGCCCCCGGCTTCCCCGGCCAGGTGGTCGCCGACTTCCGGGTGTACGCCATCGCGAATCAGGCCCTGCTGTGGATCGTGCTGGTGACGGTGTTCTGCCTGTGCCTGACGCTCATCGCCAAGCGCAGTGCGGCCAAGAACCCGGCGGCCGCCGACCTGGTGGACGCCTGATCGCTGCGTGCCCCTGCTGATCGTCGCCGGCCGCACCGCCCCCAATCGGGCGGTGCGGTTCGGCGGTGAACACGATCGGCTCGACGAGCGCGGCCGCGCCGATGTGACGGCGCTGGCCGACGTCGTCACCGGTGCGCTGATCGCCGGACCGGAGACCTCGGTGCGGGAGAGCGCGGCACTGCTCGGCTGGTCCGGTGAACCGGTTCAGACTCTGGCCTCGCTGGACGTGGGCCGCTGGCGCGGACGGCGGCCCGAAGATCTGACGCCAGCGCAGTTGCAGCCCTTCTTCACCGATCCGCACGCCGTGCCGCACGGCGGAGAGTCGGTGCACGCCTTCGTCGAGCGCATCCGGGCCGCCGCCGGTGACCTGACCGCCGAGAGCGTTCTGGTGGTCGCCTCGCCGGTGGCGCAGGCGCTGCTGTGCTCGTCGGCGTCGTCGTACTTCTCCACCCCGGTCCGCCCGGCCGGTGTGTACCGGCTCGAACCGGGCGGCTCCCCGCACGCCCGGGTCAGCCCCGCGCGAAGGCGTCGTTGACGGTGTCCAGCAGCCGGTCGTAGCGGCCGGCTTCCGGGTGCGGCCCGGGTTTTCCGGTGCTGACGATCCCGACGGCCAGCTCCCGCGACGGATCGGCCCACACCGCGATCTGGGTGAGGCCGGTGTGACCGAAGGCGTCCGGCGCGCCGCGGCCGAACGGTCCGTGGCGCTGCGAACCGAGCATGTACCCGGTGCCCCAGCGGATCGGTGCCCCGCCGGTCGCGATGTCCGGGCGCAGCCGGCGGCGCTGCCGGGTCGCGGCGGCGATCGTCGACGGCGCCAGCGCGCGCACCCCGTCGAGCTCCCCGCCGCGCTGCAACAGGTCCGCGAAGCGTGCGAGCTCCGCAGCGGTCGAGACGGCATTGGACGAGGGCACCACGCCGGTGAGGAAGCCCGGTGTGTTGGCCGTCGACACCACCGTCGACATCCCGCCGCCGACCACCTTGGCGAAGGCCGCCTCCATGGCGCCCGACGGTGGCGGACCGGTCACGTAGCTGGGCGCGACCAGCGATACATCCTGTTCGGCGACACCGAAATTGGTCCACCGGAACCCGAGCGGGTCGAGGATCTGCTCGGCCAGGATGTCCCGGATGCTGCGCCCGGTGGCCGCGGCGACGATCTCGCGCATGAGCGGCCCCCAGGTCAGCGCGTGATACATGTGCAGGGTGCCGGGCGGATAGACCGGCCACAGTCCGGCCAGCATCTCGCGGGTGTACGTGCTGTCCTCGCTGCGCCGCAGGTCCGGCCGCGGGCCGGTGATCACCGGCACCCCGGCGCGGTGGGTGAGCACATGGTCGACGGTGGTGCGCCCCTTGCCGTGGCGGCCGTACCCGGGCAGCAGCTCGGCCACCGGCTGCGCCGGATCGAGTCGGCCGCGCTCGATCAGCAGATGCGCGACGGTCACCGCGAGGGCTTTGGCCGCGGAGAAGACGCACACCGGGGTGGAGGTGAGCAGCGGTGCCGGCGCGATGCCGGGATCGTCGTCGGGCCCGTTGCCGCGCGCGTGGCCGATGGCCCGGTCGAGCACCGGCACCCCGCGGCGGCGGATGCAGATCCCGATACCCGGCTGGGTCCCGGCCTGATACCAGTGCTCGGCGGCGGCCCAGACCCGGTGCGCGGCCTGCGCGTCGGCGGCCGACGGGTCCTCGTCGCCCACGTCGGTGACGGCGTCGAGGTAGTCGCGTTGCAGGCTGTCGGGCAGGTGGATCCGTCCGGGCGGCAGCGGGCCGGTGCGATCCGGACGCGGTGGTGTTGCAGTCACGGTCTTCACGCTACTGTCAGAACAGAATCTAGAACGTGTTCCAACTATGGAGGAGATCCGGGATGTTCGAGTGGTCCGAAGAAGACCTGATGGTGCGCGACGCGGTGCGCGCGTTCATCGACAAGGAGGTGCGCCCCCACATCGACGAACTCGAAACCGGTCAGCTGCCGCCGTACGACATCACCCGCAAGATGCTCAAGACCTTCGGCATGGACACCCTCAACGCCGAGAAACTGGCCCGCGACCTCGAGGCCGAGGAGGCCGGTGAGAAGCCGGCGTCGACCGGCGGTTCCACGGCGATGGCCGACTCGATGTTCCTGATCCTGAACATGGAGATGGCCGGGGTGAGCCTGGGCCTGATCAGTTCGATGGGGGTCTCGATGGGCCTGGCCGCCTCGACGATCCGCAGCCGCGGCACCCTGGCGCAGAAGAAGCGCTGGCTGCCGGGTCTGGCCACCATGGAGACCGTCGGCGCCTGGGCGATCACCGAGCCGGACAGCGGCTCCGACGCGCTCGGCGGCATGAAGACCACCGTCCGCCGCGACGGTGACGACTACATCCTGACCGGCAACAAGACCTTCATCACCAACGGCCCGTACGCCGACACCATCGTCGTCTTCGCCAAGCTCGACGAGGGCGACGGCACCCCCATCCGCGACCGCAAGGTGCTGACCTTCGTCCTCGACAAGGGCATGGAGGGCCTCACCCAGGGGCCGCCGTTCAAGAAGATGGGCATGATGAGCTCGCCGACCGGCGAACTGTTCTTCGACAACGTCCGGCTCTCCAAGGACCGGCTGCTCGGCGAGACCGAGGACACCGGTGAGGACAAGCGCGGCGGGGCCGGCGCCAAGGCCGGCTTCACCGCCGAGCGCATCGGTATCGCCGCGCTCTCGCTGGGCATCATCAACGAGTGTCAGCGGCTGTCGATCGCCTACGCCAAGGAGCGCACGCTGTGGGGCACCGAGATCGCCAAGTTCCAGCTCATCCAGCTCAAGCTCGCCGAGATGGAGGTGGCCCGGCTCAACGTGCAGAACATGCTGTTCACCGCGATGGAGGCCAGCAAGGCCGGTAAGCCGCCGACCCTGGCGCAGGCCTCGGCGATGAAGCTGTACTCCTCGCGCGCGGCCACCGAGGTGGCGATGGAGGCGGTGCAGCTCTTCGGCGGCAACGGGTACATGGCCGAGTACCGGGTGGAGCAGCTGGCCCGCGACGCCAAGTCGCTGATGATCTACGCCGGATCCAACGAGATCCAGGTGACCCACGTGGCCAAGGGCCTGCTCGCCGACTGAGCGCTGTCGGCCGTTGCGCAGGCCTGGTCAGCGTCCGAGCGGGGTGTAGAAGACCAGCCCGTTGCCGGTGTTGTCGTAGACCACCACCCGGCGCTCGTGGGCGTCGTCGTACGGGCCCTTCACGATGGCCCCGCCGCCGGCTTCGACGGCCTTCGCGGCGGCGTCGACGTCGTCGGTCTTGATGCCGACGACCACCTTGCCCGGAATCGGATGATCGATCTCGGTGGCCAGCGCGAGGGTCACCGGGCCGCCGTCGAGTGCGGCGAAGTGTGCGCCGTCGCGGAACTTCAGATCCATGCCGAGCGTCTCGGTGTAGAAGGCGATCGAGCTGTCCAGGTCGTCGGTGGAGAGCATGATCATCTTGGCTTCGTAACTCACGGGTGCTACCTCCTCGGTGGAAACGGCGTTCATCGACCGTGCCTTCCACGCTAGGACGCCGACCGCACCCGCGGCAGGGCATTCCGGCCCCCGATCGAGGCCTACCGACGGACGGCGTCGAGGGCGCGCCGGATGCGGGGGATGGCGCGGCGGTGCTCGAGGTCGGCCCAGATCCAGCGGATCACGACGAGGCCGAGGTCGCGCAGCCGATCCTCCCGGAGCTTCTCGCGGATCACCACATCGCGTTCGGTCTCGCCGGGCCGCAGATCCCGCGCGTACTTGAGCAGGCCGTCGAATTCGCCGATCAGACGCCGATCCCACTCGAAGTCGGTGAACACCTCGCCGTTCTCGGTCACGAAGCGGGTCTGCAGATTCGGCAGCGGCAGGCGGGCCTCGATCATCTGTGCGCGGCTCCACGACTCGCCGACGCTGGCGGCGCGACCGTCGGCCCGGGCGAGTGCGGTGCGCGCCGTCGCGATGCCGCGACGGCGCCGGACCTCGAGCAGCCGTCCGAGCTCGGCCCTGTCCACGCCGGCGCGCAGGGCGGAGTCGAAGACCGTCAGGGCCTGGGCGAAGCCGTGCGCCGCGACGGCGAGGTCGACGGCGGTCCGGGCGGGGCCGGTCAGGGTCACACCGTCCACCACGACGACGTCGTCGTCGAACGGGGCCGCGTGGATGTGCCGTGACCGGTGAACGGTACCGCCGTCGTGCCGTCCGTTGATCGTGTGCACCCGTCGCACATCGGGTTTGAGCAGGTCGAGACCGAGTATCGCGGCCGCCGACTGGTGGCTGAGCACAGCCGCGGGATGCTCGGCACCGGCAGCGAGGCAGCGCAGCCGGTACAGTTCGCGGGCCCGGCCGCCGTCGTCGCGCACCGCGTCCGCCGGGGCATAGATGCCCGGGGCGACGGGGAGCAGTTCGGCCGCGCGCACCATCGCGGTGATCTGAGCCGCGCTGGTACCGAGGTCGAGGAGCTCAGTGCGCCGGACGAGGCCGTGGCGGTCGGGAACGAAGTCCATCTACCGAGTAGAGGCCCTCGCCGTCAGGACCGCCAGGCCGCCGTCCACAGGCCCGGTCGTTCGTCCACAGACCGTCGTCGTGCTTCCCGAGACACGTCTCGGTTCCCGAGACCGTTGGATCAGTCTCGGGAACCGAAAGCGGTCTCGGGAGCCGGGCAGGCAGGGGCGGTCAGCGGGCGGCGGCGACCGGCGCGGCGGTGTACTGCAGGTACCGGTCGTCGACGCTGCCGTGCCGCAGCTGCCGGATGTCGGCCGCCACGCTCATGCTCATCTGCCAGGGCTTGACGGTGCCCTGCTTGGGCAGCGAGTCGATCGAGCGCTGGACGTACCCGGCGCCGAAGTCCAGCAGCGGGCGCGTCTCCATCCCGGCATCGGGCACCGGCTGGACGGAGCTGTAGCCGTGGGCGTCCATATGGGTGAGCAGCCGCATGAAGTACTCGCACAGCATGTCCACCTTGAGCGTCCAGGAGGAGTTGGTGTAACCGATCGCCAGGGCGAAGTTCGGCAGGCCGGAGAGCATGATGCCGCGGTAGGCGACGGCCTCCGACAGCTGGACCGGCTCACCGTCGCGCAGCACCTCCATGCCGCCGAAGAGCTGCAGGTTCAGGCCGGTCGCCGTGACGATGATGTCGGCCTCGAGTTCGGTGCCGCTCTCGAGCAGGATGCCCTTCTCGGTGAACGAGGCGATCCGGTCGGTGACGATCGAGGCCTTGCCCTGCCGGACGGTCTTGAACAGATCCCCGTCGGGCACCACGCACAGCCGCTGGTCCCACGGCTTGTACGGCGGATTGAAGTGGGTGTCGACGTCGAATCCGCCGGGCAGCATCGACTTGTTGATGCGCCGGATGACCGCCCGCGACGGTGCGGGGAAGCGCTGGCAGAGTTCGTACACCACCCGCTGCTGGATGATGTTCTTCTGCCGGCTCAGCTTGTAGCCGCGCCGCGGACCGAGGAACTTCTTGAGCGCATTGGCGATGGCGTCCTCGCGCGGCAGCGGGATCACGTAGGTGGGCGTGCGCTGCAGCATGGTCACATGTCCGGCTTCGGCGGCCATCGAGGGCACCAGGGTCACCGCGGTGGCGCCCGAACCGATCACCACCACCTTCTTGCCGGCGTAGTCGAGGTCCTCGGGCCAGTGCTGCGGGTGGATGATCTGCCCGGTGAAGGTGTCCTGCCCGGGGAACTCGGGGCTGTAGCCCTGGTCGTAGTTGTAGTAGCCGGTGCCGGCGTAGATCCAGCGGGCGAAGACCTGCTCGGTCTCGCCGGAATCGTTGTCCCGCACAGTGATCCGCCAGTACTGATCGTCCGAGGACCAGTCGACGGCGACGGCGCGCCGGTTGTAGCGGATCTTGTCGGCGAGCCGGTCGTCGTCGATCGCCTCGTGCAGGTAGTCGAGGATGCGCGGGGCGTCGGCGATGGCCTGCGGGTCGGTCCACGGCTTGAAGGCGAAGCCGAAGGTGTGCAGGTCGGAGTCGGAGCGGATGCCCGGGTAGCGGAAGAGGTTCCAGGTGCCGCCGGCCACCGGCCGCGACTCCAGGATGGCGAAGGACTTCTCCGGATGTTCGACGGTCAGGTAGTGCGCGGCGCCGATTCCGGAGATGCCGGCCCCGATGATCAGGACGTCGAGCACCGGCCGGCCGTCGTCGGGCGCCGGGGCGGGATCGGCGTTGAGGGTGGTCTCGGTCATGGCTGCGGTCTCCGTTCGGAAGGTGTTGGGTCCATCCTGCTCGTTGACATCGAACGATGGCAAGATCAATATCAACCTCAGACAATGCCGTGGTGGTGCATTATGAACACATGGAGGTTTCTCGATCGACATCCGAGCTACCCGCACCGTCGCCCCGGATCGCTGCGCTGCTCCGGGCCGGGGTGGAACAGGTGATCGACGCGCCGCCGGAGTGGATCGACGCACTGAACCGGGCCATGCTGCGCGGCGCCGGACTCGAGGAGGTCTCGCTGGGGGAGGATCTCGTGGCCATCGCGGTCCGCAACAACCTGAGCAATCTGCTGCTCTGGGCGGAGTCGAATCTGGAGAATCCGGGTGCCCGGGTCCCGGCGCGACTCACCGAGGATGCCGAGGTGCTGGTCCACGAGCTGGTGCGCCGGGGGCTCGACACCGGTGCGGTGGACTCCTTCCGCACCGCGCAGGACACCGCGTGGCGCCACTGGATGGAGATCTGTTTCACGCTCACCGACGATCCCGCGGAACTGCGCGAACTGCTGCAGGTCAGCTCGCTGTCGATCACCACCTTCATCGACGACTCGGTCCGGTTGATGAACGCCCGGGTCACCGCGGCCCGGCACCGGCTGTCCGCCGGCACGCATGCGCAACGGCGCGCGGCGGCGGCCCTGGTCCTCGAGGGGGCGCCGATCGCCGACGATCGCGCCTCGGAGCAGCTCGGCTACCGGCTGTCCGGACCGCACTGCGCCGCGGTGATCTCCTGCGCGCCGAATGTGCCGGCCGAGCAGATGGAGACCGTCGGTGAGGCGATCATGACCGCGAGCGGTCTGCCGCGCCGGCTGACCGTGCTCTCCGGTGCCGACGAGAACTGGGTGTGGTTTCCCGGCCGCGTCCACTCGGTGCCGGAGGTCCTGCGCAGCCATCCCGGAGTGACCGTCGCCCTGGGGTCTGCGGACGAGGATCGGGAGGGCTTCCGGCGCAGCCACTTCCAGGCGCTGACCACCCACCGGCTGCTCACCGGCGGGGGCTCGCGGCGGCACGCGCGCTATGAAGACGTCCGGCTGCTCGATGCGATGAGCGACGATGCCGGCCGGCTCGACGACTTCCTCGCCGAGACGCTCGGCGACCTGCGCTCGGCGCCGCCGGAACTGGCCGAGTCCCTGCGCGTCTGGTTCGCCGCCCACTGCAATGCCAGCGTCGCCGCTCAGCGGCTCTACACCCACCGCAACACGGTGGTGCGCCGGCTGGAGAAGGCCCGCGAACTGCTGCCGATCGATCTCGACGAGCAGCCGATCGCCGTGGCCGCGGCCCTGGAGGTGCACCATTGGCGGGGCGGCGCAGCCGGCTGATCCGGCGCCGCTCCGGGCTCAGAGGACCGGCTGATAAGGGACCGCGGCGCTGACCGTCTCGTCGTGGCGGATGGAGTGCCCCAGCAGCGGGAACGCCCGCTGCGGACAGGCCGGCCGGGCGCACACCTTGCACCCCGCGCCGATCGGCACCCGGGTGCGCGGCTCGCTGAGATCCACGCCGGTGGCGTAGACGAGCTCGTCGGCATGGGCCAGGTCGCAGCCGAGGCCGACGGCGAAGCTCGACGGTGTGGACAGGTGCCCGCCGTGCACCGGATCGGTGGTCCGCGCAAGCCAGAAGTAGCTGCGCCCGTCGGGCATCTCGGAGACCTGGGTGAGGATCCGGCCCGGCGCGGAGAAGGCGTCGTGGACCACCCACAGCGGGCAGCTGCCGCCCACGCGGGAGAAGTGAAAGGCGGTGGCGGACTGGCGTTTGGAGATGTTCCCGGCCTTGTCGACCCGGACGAAGATGAACGGGATCCCGCGATCACCGGGCCGCTGCAGGGTGGACAGCCGATGGCAGACGGTCTCGAAGCCCACCTCGAAGCGCCGGCCGAGCAGGTCGACGTCGTAGCGGAACTCGCGTGCGGCGGCGGCGAACTGGGTGTACGGCAGCAGCAGCGCGCCGGCGAAGTAGTTGGCCAGGCCGGTGCGGGCCACCGGCATAGAGCTCTCGGCCAGCTCGCTGGTGCGGTGATCGGAGGATGGGGCGGCCGCCTCGGCCACGAGCCGGTCGATCAGCTCGCGCTGACCGGCCAGGGCCAGCTGAGTGGCCAGCTGGAAAGCGCGCTGGCCGGTGGTGAGCCGGCGGGCCAGGGTCAGGGTGCGCGTCGCCGGGTCGTAGCGGCGTTTGGGGGTCGCCGCGGCGGCGTCGGTGGAACCGGCCTCGGCGATTCTCACCTGGATGCCGAAGTGTTCGGAGAGCACCTGCGCCAGTTGCAGATCCAGGCCCCCGATGCGCAGGCCGAAGTCGGCGAACAGCTCCTCGGCGGCCAGATCGAGCTCGGGGATGTGGTTGCGGCGATCGTAGAAGTAGTCGCGCACCTGCTCGAAGGGGGCGTTGGGGCGGGTCTCGTCGCCGCCCGGATCGCTGCCGCGGCTGCGGTAGCTATCCAACTCCGCGGTGGCCGCGGCGAGTTCGCGGTGGAGCTCGACCAGCGTCTGGCCGACCGAGGGCATCCGGGAGACCAGTTCGCTCACCTCGGCTTGACTGACCGCCCCCTCGTGGTGGGTCATGAGCACCTCGGCGAGGTCGGCACCGAGCCGGGCATCGCCGTCGGCGGCGAAGAAGTCCGGCGCCAGATCGAACTCGCGGGTCAGCGTGAGCAGTACCGGCACCGTGATCGGCCGCTGGTCGTTCTCGAGCTGATTGACGTAGGTGGTCGACAGGTCCAGGCGCCGGGCGAGGGCGGCCTGCGAGATGCCGCGTTCGTCGCGCAGCCGCCGCAGCCGGGCTCCCACGAAGGTCTTCGCCATGACCTCAGGTTAACGCACCGAACATCCGCAACATTCGCAGAATCGACGCAAAAGATCCGCAGAAATACGCATTTGCCAGGTCTTTCACGGATTCGACGGATCTGCGTATGGTGCGAACATGATCAATCACGAGGTACGCACCCGACGTAGTTCCGACGACTTCCCGACCACAGAGCATCTGGCGTACAAGATCGCCCAGATCGCCGTCGACCCCGTTCCGGTGGACGACGAAGTGGCCGGCATGATCATCAACCGCATCCTCGACAACGCCGCCGTCTCCGCGGCCTCGGTGGCCCGCCGGCCGGTCACCAGCGCCCGCCGCCAGGCCCAGACCCGCCCGATCGACGGCGGCTCGACGGTCTTCGGCATCGACGGCACCTACGCCCCCGAATGGGCGGCCTGGGCCAACGGCGTCGCCGTACGCGAACTGGACTTCCACGACACCTTCCTGGCCGCCGAATACTCCCATCCGGGCGACAACATTCCGGCACTGGTGGCCGTCGGCCAGCGTGTGGGCGCCACCGGCGCCGACCTGATTCGCGGCCTGGCCACCGCCTACGAGGTGCAGATCGACCTGGTCCGCGGGATCTGCCTGCACGAGCACAAGATCGACCACGTCGCCCACCTCGGCCCGTCCGTGGCCGCCGGCCTGGGCACCATGCTCGGCCTGGAGATCGACACCATCTACCAGGCGATCGGTCAGGCGCTGCACCTGACCACCGCCACCCGCCAGTCCCGCAAGGGCCTGATCTCGAGCTGGAAGGCCTACGCCCCGGCACACGCCGGCAAGATCGCCGTCGAGGCCGTCGACCGGGCCATGCGCGGCGAGGGCGCCCCGGCCCCCATCTGGGAGGGCGAAGACGGCGTGATCGCCTGGCTGCTCGGTGGACCGGACAAGACCTACACCGTGCCGCTGCCCGGCCCGGGCGAAGCCAAGCGGGCCATCCTCGACAGCTACACCAAGGAGCACTCCGCCGAATACCAGAGCCAGGCGCCCATCGACCTGGCCCGCCGGATGCGGGGGAAGATCGCCGATCTCAACGACATCGAGTCGATCGTGCTGCACACCAGCCACCACACCCACTACGTGATCGGCACCGGCTCGGGCGACCCGCAGAAGTTCGATCCGAGCGCCAGCCGCGAGACCCTCGACCACTCGGTGATGTACATCTTCGCCGTCGCCCTCGAAGACGGCACCTGGGATCACGAGGCCTCGTACGCCCCCGAGCGGGCGAACCGCCCGGAGACGGTCGAACTGTGGCGCAAGATCTCCACCGTCGAGGACCCGGAGTGGACCCGCCGATACCACTCGACCGACCCGAACGAGAAGGCCTTCGGCGCCCGCGCCGTGATCACCCTGCGCAACGGCGAGGTGATCACCGACGAACTGGCCGTCGCCGACGCCCATCCGCTCGGTGCCCGGCCTTTCGCCCGGGAGCAGTACCTGGACAAGTTCGCCCGGATGGCCCGCGACGTGGTGGACCCGGCTGAGCAGGAGCGCTTCACCACCGCCGCCACCGGGCTGGCCGAGATTCCGGCCGGCGGCCTGGGCGCGCTGAACGTGCGCGTACTCGACCAGGTGCTCTCGCAGGCTCCGGCCACCGGAGAGGGGATCCTCTGATGGCACTGTTCTCCTCATCTGTCAGTGACACCGACAAGCGGGCGAACCTGCGGGCCGCACTGGACTCCGGTCGGCTGCAGCGCTGGCCGGGCGCCTTCTCGCCGCTGGTCGCCAAGATCGTCGCCGAAGCCGGTTTCGAAGGCGTCTACGTCTCGGGCGCGGCACTTTCGGCCGACCTCGGACTGCCGGACATCGGTCTGACGACCCTCACCGAGGTGGCCGAGCGCGGCGGGCTGATCGCCCGGGCCACCGACCTGCCGACGCTGATCGACGCCGACACCGGCTTCGGCGAGCCGATGAGCGCCGCGCGCACCATCGCCGCACTCGAGGACGCCGGACTGTCCGGCTGCCACCTCGAGGACCAGGTCAACCCCAAGCGCTGCGGGCACCTCGACGGCAAGGAGGTGGTGCCGGCCGAGACCATGATCAAGCGCCTGGCGGCGGCCGTGGGCGCCCGCCGGGATCCGAACTTCATCATCTGCGCGCGGACCGACGCACGCGGGGTGGAGGGACTCGACGCCGCCATCGAGCGGGCCAAGGCCTACGTGGACGCCGGCGCCGACCTGATCTTCACCGAGGCTCTGGCCGATCTCGACGAGTTCCGGCGCTTCCGGGAGGCGGTCGACGCCCCGCTGCTGGCCAATATGACCGAGTTCGGCAAGTCGGCCCTGCTGACCACCACCGAACTGAAGGACATCGGCTTCAACGTGGTGATCTATCCGGTCACCACCCTGCGGCTGGCGATGGGTGCGGTGGAGACCGGGCTCAAGCAGATCGCCGAGGACGGCACCCAGGAGGCGATCCTCGACCGCATGCAGCACCGGGCCCGGCTCTACGAGTACCTGCGCTACGCCGACTACAACGACTTCGATTCGTCCATCTTCACCTACGTCCGACCAGGAGAGCAGTCATGACGACTTCGACGACGGCGTCGGCACCGGCCGACCAGAAGATCTACAAGGGGCTCGCCGGAGTCGTGGTGGATACCACCGCGGTCTCCAAGGTGGTCCCGGAGACCAACAGCCTGACCTACCGCGGCTACGCGGTCCAGGACCTGGCCACCACCAAGAGCTTCGAGGAGGTCGCCTACCTGCTGTGGAACGGTGAGCTGCCGACCGACGCGCAGCTCGCGCTGTTCAGCCAGCGCGAGCGGGCCAACCGCCGCCTGGACCGGACCGCGATGGGGGTGCTGCAGCGGATTCCGGACAACTGCCATCCGATGGACACCGTCCGCACGATGGTGAGCTTCCTGGGCAGCGAGGATCCCGATGAGGACCTGCCCACGCCGGAGGCCAACAAGGACAAGGCACTGCGGATGCTCGCGGTGCTGCCGACCATCGTCGCCGCCGATCTGCGGCGCCGGCGCGGCCTCGAACCGATCGCCCCGCACCACGGGCTCGGCTACGCCGAGAACTTCCTCAACATGTGCTTCGGCTCGGTACCCGACCCGGTCATCGTCGACGCCTTCAACCAGTCGATGGTGCTCTACGCCGAACACAGCTTCAACGCCTCGACCTTCGCGGCCCGGGTGGTCACCTCCACCACCTCGGACATCTACAGCGCGGTCACCGCGGCCATCGGTGCGCTCAAGGGGGCCCTGCACGGCGGCGCCAACGAGGCGGTCATGCACGACATGATCGACATCGACCGTCCGGAGCGGGCCCGGGACTGGCTCAACGCCAAGCTCGACGCCAAGGAGAAGGTGATGGGCTTCGGGCACCGGGTCTACAAGAACGGCGACTCGCGGGTGCCGACCATGTACGACGCGCTGGTGAAGGTGGCCGAGCACACCGGGGACAGCACGTGGCTGGGGATCTACCACGAGCTGGCGGCGGCGATGGACGAGCGCACCGGGATCAAGCCGAACCTGGACTTCCCGACCGGCCCGGCCTACTACCTGATGGGCTTCGACATCCCGATGTTCACCCCGCTGTTCGTGATGAGCCGGATCACCGGCTGGACTGCTCACATCATCGAGCAGACGGCCTCCAACGCGCTGATCCGGCCGCTCTCGGCCTACGACGGCCCGGTCCAGCGACCCATTCCCGCCTGAAAGGCAACCATGTTCACGAAAGTCCTGGTGGCCAACCGCGGCGAGATCGCGGTGCGTGCCTTCCGCGCAGCCTATGAGCTGGGTGCGGGCACGGTCGCGGTGTATCCCGAGGAAGATCTCGGCGGTATCCATCGCGGAAAGGCCGACGAGTCCTACCTGATCGGAGAGCCCGGACATCCGGTCCAGGCGTATCTGTCGGTGGACGAGGTCCTGCGGGTGGCGGCCGACAGCGGTGCCGACGCGGTCTATCCCGGCTACGGATTCTCGTCGGAGAATCCGGAGCTGGCCGCCGCCTGCGAGGCCGCCGGGATCACGTTCATCGGTCCGAACGCACGGGTGCTGGAACTGACCGGTGACAAGCAGCAGGCGGTGGCCGCCGCCCGGGCCGCAGGACTGCCGGTGCTGGCCGGCTCCGAACCGAGCGACGACGTCGATCAGCTGCTGGCCGCCGCCGAGTCGATGACCTTCCCGGTCTTCGTCAAAGCCGTGGCCGGCGGTGGCGGCCGCGGCATGCGGCGGGTGGCCGATCCGGCAGACTTGGCCGATGCCATCGGTGCCGCATCCCGGGAGGCCGCGGCCGCCTTCGGGAATCCGACGGTCTTCCTCGAGCAGGCCGTGGTCAACCCGCGGCACATCGAGGTGCAGATCCTGGCGGATACGACCGGCGAGGTGATCCACCTCTTCGAACGGGACTGCAGCCTGCAGCGCCGGCACCAGAAGGTCGTCGAGATCGCACCGGCACCGAATCTGGATCCGGCTCTGCGGGAACGGATCTGCGCCGACGCGGTGCGCTTTGCACAGCACATCGGCTACTCCTGCGCCGGTACCGTGGAGTTCCTGCTCGACGAGCGCGGTCAGCACTTCTTCATCGAGATGAACCCGCGCATCCAGGTCGAGCACACCGTCACCGAGGAGATCACCGACGTCGATCTGGTCGGTGCTCAGATGCGCATCGCCGCGGGGGAGACGCTCGCCGAGCTGGGCCTGGCCCAGGACCGGCTCACCATCCGCGGCGCGGCGCTGCAGTGCCGGATCACCACCGAGGACCCGGCCGGCGGATTCCGGCCCGACACGGGCAAGATCACCGCCTACCGGGCGCCCGGCGGCGCCGGGGTGCGGCTGGACGGGGCTGCCGCCCTGGGCAGCGAGATCACCGGCCACTTCGACTCCATGCTGGTCAAACTCACCTGCCGCGGCCGCGACTTCCCGACGGCGGTCACCCGCGCCCGGCGGGCGCTGGCCGAGTTCCGCATCCGCGGGGTGACCACCAACATCGCCTTCCTGCGCGCCGTCCTCGCCGACGGCGACTTCCAGGCCGGGAAGATCACCACCTCGTTCATCGACGAGCGGCCGCAGCTGCTCGAGGCCACCGAAGGCGCCGACCGCGGTTCCAAGCTGCTCGCCTACCTGGCGGACGTGACCGTGCACAAGCCCTACGGCGAGCTGCCGACCCCGGTGCACCCGCACGCCAAACTGCCGGAGGTGGACCCGGACCTGCTCGCTCAGCCGCCGGCCGGTTCGAAGCAGCGGCTCGACGAGCTCGGCCCGGAGGGCTTCGCCCGGGCGCTGCGCGAGCAGCCGCAGCTGGCGATCACCGACACCACCTTCCGGGATGCGCACCAGTCGCTGCTGGCCACTCGGGTGCGCACCAGCGGGCTCGTCGCCGTCGCCCCGTACGTGGCGGCGCTGACCCCGCAGCTGCTGTCGGTGGAGTGCTGGGGCGGGGCCACCTACGATGTGGCGCTGCGCTTCCTCAAAGAGGACCCGTGGGAGCGGCTGGCCCGGCTGCGCGCGGCTCTGCCCAACCTGTGTCTGCAGATGCTGCTGCGCGGTAAGAACACCGTCGGGTACACCCCGTATCCCACCGAGGTCACCACGGCCTTCGTCGACGAGGCGGCCCGCACCGGCGTGGACGTCTTCCGGATCTTCGACGCACTCAACGACGTCGACGCGATGCGGCCGGCGATCGACGCGGTCCGCGAGACGGGCACCACGGTGGCCGAGGTGGCGCTGAGCTACACCGGGGATCTGGCCGATCCGGCCGAGGACCTGTACACACTCGACTACTACCTGCGACTGGCCGAGCAGATCGTCGGCGCCGGAGCCCATGTGCTGGCCATCAAGGACATGGCCGGGCTGCTGCGGCCGGCGGCGGCCCGGAAGCTGGTGGGAGCCTTGCGGTCCGAGTTCGATCTGCCGATCCACCTGCACACGCACGACACTCCCGGTGGCCAGCTGGCCACCTACCTCGCCGCCTGGGAGGCCGGGGTGGACGCGGTGGACGGGGCGAGCGCCGCGCTGGCCGGCACCACCAGCCAGCCCGCGCTCTCGGCGATCGTCGCCGCGGCGGCCCACACCGACTACGACACGGGAATCGACCTGTCGGCGGTCACCTCCCTCGAGCCCTACTGGGAGTCCGTTCGGAAGGTGTACGCGCCGTTCGAGTCCGGCATCCCCTCGCCGACCGGCCGGGTGTACGAGCACGAGATCCCCGGCGGTCAGCTGTCCAATCTGCGTCAGCAGGCGGTGTCGCTGGGCGTGGGCAACCGCTTCGAAGCAGTCGAGAACGCCTACGCCGACGCCGACCGGCTGCTCGGGCGGCCGGTCAAGGTGACCCCGTCGTCCAAGGTCGTCGGCGACTTGGCGCTCTCCTTCGTGGCCCAGCACATCACCGCCGACGAGTTCGCCGCAGCGCCGGGCTCGTACGACGTGCCCGACTCGGTGGTGGGCTTCCTGAGCGGTGAGCTCGGCACCCCGGCGGGCGGCTGGCCGGAGCCGCTGCGCAGCGAGATCCTGGCCGGCCGGGCTGCGGCCGGGGCGCGGGAGGAGGATCTGGCCCCCGCTGACCGGCGGGCGCTCGCCGAACCGGGGCAGGCGCGGCGAACGGCGCTGAGCCGGTTGCTCTTCCCGGGCCCGGCCGCCGACTACGCCGAGCACTGCCGGCGCTACGGGGACACCTCCCGGCTGGCCGCCCATCAGTTCTTCTACGGACTGCAGCCCGGCCTCGAGTACCGGGTGCGGCTGCAGAAGGGCGTGGAGCTGGTGATCACGCTCGAGGCGATCAGCCCGGCCGACGAGTCCGGCATGCGTACCGTCATGTGCACGATGAACGGCCAGCTGCGGCCGGTGTATGTGCGTGACCGCAGCGCCGAGGTGACCGTGGCCGTCGCCGAACAGGCCGACCGCGACGACCCCGGTCAGGTGGCAGCGCCGTTCGCCGGCGTGGTCACGGTGACCGTGGCCGAAGGGGATGAACTCGCGGCGGGTGCGGTCGTGGCCACGATCGAGGCGATGAAGATGGAGGCCTCGATCACCACGCCGGTGGCCGGTGTGGTCAAGCGGGTCGTAGCCCGCGGAGCCACCGAGGTCTCGCCGGGCGACCTGCTGGTGCAGGTCGGATGAGACGGCGCCGGCTTCGGTTGGCCGGCGCACTTCGGCTTCCGGATCGGGTAGACAGGACCGTATGGAACTGTCCCGGGAGCTGGCCGTCGGCCGGCTGGCGCGGTGGCGGCGCCGGGAGCTTCCCGGCGACGGACTGCGCCGGTCGGCCGTGGCGGTCACCGTCACCCGGCGGCCGGACACGCATCCGGGGGCGGGCATGGACCAGGGGATCTGGGTGGCCCGCAGGCCGTCGACCATGCGCAACCACGCCGGCCAGTTCGCACTTCCGGGCGGAAGGCTGGATCCGGGGGAGACCGTGCAGGATGCGGCGCTGCGCGAGTTGCAGGAGGAGTTCGGCATCCGGCTCGGCCCGGAGAGCGTGATCGGCATGCTCGACGACTTCGCCACCCGGTCCGGGTATCTGATCACCCCGATCGTCTGCTGGTCCGACGCGCAGCCGCAGGTGCGGCCCAACCCCGACGAGGTGGAGCAGGCCTTCTTCGTCACCCTCGAGGAGACCGCGGCCCGACCGACCTTCGACCTGATCGAGGAGTCGGACCGGCCGGTGATCCGGATGCCGATCATCGGCCGCTGGGTGCACGCGCCCACCGCGGCGATCATCCACCAGTTCGGCGAGGTGGTGGTCCGCGGTCGCGGAGTCCGGGTGAGCGATCTCGAACAGCCGCTCTTCGCCTGGCGCTGAACGAGGTCCGCGCCGAACGTGCGGACCGGGTTCAGGTGGCGAGCGGGCCGTGAGTGTGCGTCACGGGCCGCCACCCCGGGCCGTCGCCGTGTTCGGCGGCGAGCACGAACGACTCGGCGCTGGCGTACTCCCAGTCCGAACGCCACGACTCCGGCGGATGGGTGAGCAGCTCGCCGGGGGAGAGCCACTCGTAGAGTTCGGCGTAGGACTGCGCCCGGTTGGCGTGCACGGTGCGCATCACCATCGAGGGGCGGAGCTGGTCGAAGCCGTCGAGTCCCATCGAGGCGACCAGCTGGGTGGCGTTGTCGACCACGTTGCGCTGCAGATGGAACACCCGGGCGGTCTTGTCCGGGACGTAGAGGGCGCGGGCGCGCCGCGGATCCTGCGTGGTCACCCCGGTCGGGCAGGTGTTGGTGTGACAGCGCTGGGCCTGGATGCAGCCGACGGCCATCATCATCGCCCGGGCGGCCAGCGTGAAGTCGGCACCCTGGGCGATCCGTTTGACGATGTCGATGCCGTTGGTGATCTTGCCGGAGGCGCCGATCCGGATCTGCTCACGCAGCCCGGTGCCGACCAGCGCGTTGTGCACGGTCATCAAGCCCTGAGTGAGCGGCATGCCGACGTGATCCTCGAACTCGATCGGCGCGGCGCCGGTACCGCCCTCGGCGCCGTCGACGATGATGAAGTCCGGGGCGATCCCGGTCTGCCGGATCGCCTTGCAGATGCCGAGCAGCTCACTGCGCGAGCCCACGCACAGTTTGAAGCCGACCGGTTTGCCGTCCGAGAGTTCGCGCAGCTCGGCGATGAAGCGGCACAGGCCGATCGGGGTGTGGAAGGCGTTGTGGCTGGGCGGGGAGACCACGGTCTGCCCGACCGGCACCCCGCGGATCTCGGCGATCTCCGCGGTCACCTTGGCGCCGGGCATCACCCCGCCCAGCCCGGGTTTGGCTCCCTGCGAGAGCTTGATCGAGATGCACTTGACCTGTGCCCGATTCGCGTTGCGCGCGAACAGCTCCGGGTCGAAGCCGCCGTCGGCGGTGCGACAGCCGAAATATCCGGTGCCGATCTCCCAGATCAGATCCCCGCCGGGCCGCAGGTGGTACCGGCTCAGTCCGCCCTCACCGGTGTCGTGTGCAAAACCCCCGCGGGCGGCGCCGCCGTTGAGCGCCAGGATCGCATTGGCCGAGAGCGCACCGAAACTCATCGCCGAGACGTTGTAGAGCGCGATGTCGTAGGGCCTGCGGCAGTCCGGCCCGCCGATCCGTACGCACGGGGTGGTCTCCGGTGCCGGGCGGGCGGCGATGGAGTGCTGGACGAACTCGTAGCCGATCGCCGTCGGATCGCGTTCGGTGCCGAACGGATCGACGTCCTTGATGTTCTTCGCGCGTTCGTACACGGTGGTCCTGGTGTCGCGGTCGAACGGCGTGCCGTCGGTGTTGCGCTCGATGAAGTACTGCTGCAGTTCCGGGCGCAGTGCCTCGAGCAGGAATCGCAGATGCCCCAGGATCGGATAGTTGCGCAGGATGGTGTGCCGGCGCTGTCCGAGGTCGTAGCCGCCGATCGCGGCGAGGACGAGCAGCGGCACCGCCGGCAGCAGCCACCACGGCGAGACCAGCACCACCGGGACGAGGCTCGCGACGCCGACGACGCCGAGCCCGATCACCGCAAGCCACCTGACCATGGCAACCCTCCCGTGGTGGACCTCCACAGGCGGTCGCAACCGGGCGGCCGCGAGTGCTTCAACCGCCATTGAACCACTGTGCCCGGGACCCGTCGACGGATCCCGGGCACAGCTGTCCGGCTTGCCGGAAGTGCGAAGCGGCCGCGGTCAGCCCAGGGTGGCGCGGACCTGCTTGGTGGCGGTCACCAGGTTCCGCAGCGCCGCGGTCACCTCGGCGGTGGTGCGGGTCTTCAGACCGCAGTCCGGGTTCACCCAGAGCCGCTGAGCGGGCACTGCCGCGAGCGCCTCCTGCAGGGAGGCGGCGATCTCGCCGGCGTCGGGCACCCGCGGGGAGTGGATGTCGTAGACACCCGGACCCACCTCGTTGCCGAAGCCGATCGCGTTGAGGTCGTCGAGCACCTCCATATGCGAGCGGGCCGCCTCGATCGAGGTGACGTCGGCATCGAGGTCGGCGATCGCCCCGATCACGTCACCGAACTCCGAGTAGCACAGGTGGGTGTGGATCTGCGTCTCGTCGGCGACCCCGGAGGTGGAGAGCCGGAACGCCGCGACGGCCCAGTCCAGGTAGGCCTGCCGGTCCGCCGAGCGCAGCGGCAGCAGTTCGCGCAGCGCCGGCTCGTCGACCTGGATGATGCCCACACCGGCGCGCTCGAGATCGGTGGTCTCGTCCCGGATGGCCAGCGCCACCTGGTTCGCGGTGTCGGCCAGGGGCTGGTCGTCGCGCACGAACGACCACGCCAGGATGGTGACCGGACCGGTCAGCATGCCCTTGACCGGGCGCTGGGTGAGCGACTGGGCGTGGGTGATCCAGCCGACCGTCATCGGGTCCGGGCGCGCCACGTCGCCGTACAGGATCGGCGGCCGCACACACCGCGAGCCGTATGACTGCACCCAGCCGTTGGCGGTGGCGAAGAAGCCGTCGAGCTGCTCGGCGAAGTACTGCACCATGTCGTTGCGCTCGGGTTCGCCGTGCACCAGCACGTCCAGTTCCAGCTCCTCCTGGAGCTTGATCACCGAGGCGATCTCGGCCTCCATCGCGGTCCGGTAGGCCTCGCCGTCGATCTCGCCCTTGCGCAGCGCCTGCCGGGCCTTGCGGATGTCGACGGTCTGCGGGAACGAGCCGATGGTGGTGGTCGGCAGCTGCGGCAGCCCCAGCGAGGCCTGCTGGCTCTCCCGGCGTCCGGCCGCCTCCGGGCGGGCGAAGTCGGCCGGGGTCAGCGCGGCGAGCCGATCCCGCACGGCCGCGACGTGCACGCGCGGATCGGTGGTCCGGCTCGCCAGCGCATCGCGGGCGGCGTCGAAGGCCTTCGCCTGGTAGGCCCGGCCGTGCTCGAGGGCCCGGGAGAGGGCCACGACCTCGGCGAACTTCTCCGAGGCGAAGGCGAGCCAGCCGCGCAGCGCGTCGTCGAGGTCGGTCTCCGGCTCAAGCGAATAGGGCACGTGCAGGGTCGAACACGAGGTGGACACCGCCAGGGCGCCGACCGCGCCGGACAGGCCGGTGAGGGTCTCGAGTGCGGCGTCGAGATCGGTACGCCAGATGTTGCGGCCGTCCACCACCCCGGCGACGACCAGCTTCTCGCCCAGACCGGCGGCGGCGACGGTCTCGGCCGAGCCGTAGACCAGGTCCACGCCGACGGCCTCGACACCGGTCCGGCCGAGCGCGGCCAGGGCCTCGCGGGCATCGCCGAAGTAGGTCTGCACCAGCAGTTCCGGACGCTCCGGGACGGCCGAGAGCTCGGTGTAGATGCGCTCGGCGAGGTCCGGCAGACCGTCATGGGCGTCGGTGACCAGGATCGGCTCGTCGATCTGCACCCACTGCGCGCCGGCCTGCTTCAGGGCGCCGAGCAGCTCGCGGTAGAGCGGCAGCAGCTCGTCGATCCGGGTCAGCGGATCGGCGCCGCCGCCGACGGCCTTCGACAGTCCGAGGAAGGTGATCGGCCCGATCACCACCGGCCGTGCCGGGATGCCCTGCGCGGTGGCCTCGGCGAGCTCGCCGAGCACCGTGTCCGGGTGGAGGGAGAAGACGGTGTCCGGGCCGATCTACGGCACCAGGTAGTGGTAGTTGGTGTCGAACCACTTGGTCATCTCGAGGGGCGTGACGCCGTCACCGCCGCGCGCGGCGGCGAAGTAGCGGTCGAGGTCGTCGTCGATGCCGGCCACCCGCGGCGGGAGCGCGCCGAGCAGGACGGCGGTGTCGAGCATCTGGTCGTAGTACGAGAAGGTGTTGACCGGAATCGAGTCCAGTCCGGCGGTGAGCAGCTCCTGCCAGCCGGTGCGGCGGATCCGGGCGGCGACCTCCTCGAGCGCGGTGCGGTCGATGCGGCCGGCCCAGTAACCTTCGACGGCCCTCTTCAGTTCCCGGTAGGCGCCGATGCGCGCAATACCCGGGACAGTGGCGGAAAAACGCATTGTCAGTTCTCTCCTGCAAACAGTGGTGATGACCACCGCCCTCACAGGGGATGTCGAGGAGCCCGTTCGACGTGTACAGCCCTTCGACATCGCCCATTCCACGAGGCGGACAGTCACCGGACGCGGCGCATCCGGTACGACAGGCAGGTCTTCGGGCTCACCGGCGCGCACCGAACTGGTGCTCCTAGTGGCCGTCGCTTCCCAGGAGTCCAGAGGCTTCCGGCTCCCAGTGCTGGTGACGGCGATCGTTCCGGTATACCGCTGCGGGTCAGCTCCGGATTCTCACCGGATTCCCTCTCGCCGATGCCGCCGCCGCAGGCGGCAACCCGGCTCGGTGCCCGGCACGCACTGAAGGGGCTCCTTGAATGTGCGCGCACCGGGCGAAACCAATCGCGACCCCGAGTGTAATGGTCTGCCGCCCCGGCGGGCACATCGCGCCCGCCGGTGGGTTTAACTCTTGCCCGGACGCGCCGCGGCGTACCGTCTGCGCAGGCTTCGGCGTAGGGTCGGAAGCGGTATGAGACTGAACGGCACGACGGCGTCCGGTGACCGGATCGAACCGATCGCCGGCATCGTGCTGGTCGCCCGCGGCGACGAGAGCGCCGCGCCCGTCGACGACGAGGTCCCGCAGAACGAACGCCTGAGGATCCTGCTCGACGATCTCTCGGCCGGCGGCTGCGACGAGTTGTACGTGGTCCTCGGTTCCCGGCTGGTGGTGCCGCCGACCGACTCGTCGACCACCTTCTATCTGCCCGGCTGGTTCGAGGCGCTCGACGAATCCGTCGGTGCGGCCATCGACTTCGCCCGCAGCCGGCCGGATCTGGCCGGGGTGCTGCTGCAGACGGTGGACGCCCCGGTGCTCGGCGAGGTGGGGGTGCGACGGGTGCTCGCCGCCGCCGGCGGCAGCCGGGACACGATGGCCCGGGCCACCTGGAACGGCCGGCCCTCCCAGCCGGTGTACGTGGGCGCAGGCATGCTCGCTCAGGCCGCCGAGCTGGTGGCGCAGGCCGGCGGTGCCGTGGCGTACCTGGACCACAACGCCGCCGCCCTCGCGCAGGTGGACTGCAGTGACCTCACCTCCACCCCCTGACCGCCCGGTCCGGCACGGTCAGGGGATGCGGCGGGTCAGGCGGTGTGGTTCTCGATCGCCTCGATGATGCGGGGCCGGAGCTCGGCGGCGCTGATGATGGCGTCGGCGGAGCCGACCTTCACCGCGCGCTCGATGCTGTGCACCGCGTCGAATTCGGCGGCCACCTCGGCGAGCTTCTCGGCGCGGACCGTGGCCCGCATCTCCTCGAGCTCGGCGGAGATGTCGTTGAACTCGGTGTCCGAGGCGGTCTCGAGCCGGGTCTGCAGCGCCTGGATCCGCGGATCGTTCTCCGTGCGGGTGCGGACGTCGCCGGCGAAGACGACGGCCGCGGCGGGCGCGCCGCCGAGCACCGAGGCGAACGAGCCCTCGACGGCCAGCACCGTCATATTCGGGTTCAGGGCCTTGGAGAAGACCACGAACGCGCCGCCGTGGTACCGGGAGATCACCGTGAAGACGATCGGGCCGTCGAAGTTGATGATGGCCCGGCCGATCTCGGCGCCGTACTCGAGCTGCAGCTTGCGCAGCGACTCGGGAGAGCCGTCGAAGCCGGACAGATTGGCCAGCACCACCACCGGGCGGTTGCCGCTCGCCGCATTGATCGCCCGGGCCGCCTTCTTCGACGACTGCGGGAACAGGGTGCCGGCGCTGAAGGTGTCCGGACCATCGGCCGGCACGAAGCCGCGCCGGGGAACCGGTGTGGACTCGATCCCGATCAGGGTCACCGGATGCCCGCCCAGATGCGCGTCCTGGACGACGACGGTCTCGGCGTCGGCCATCCCGGCCCACCGCTCGAGCGCCGCCTGATCCTGGTCGAGCACGGCGTTCATCACCGAGCGGATGGAGAACGGCTTCTTGCGATCAGGGTTGGCCGTGGCCGAGAAGATCTCGCCGACGGTGGCGAACTCGCTGCCCTCGAGCTCGTGCGGGTAGTCCGAGATGTCGCGGTCGGCCGGGTCGGCGGTGGCCGCGGTCCGCGGACCGGACTCGCCGGGCAGCACGTAGGTGTGCTCGTAGTGGCTCATCACCACACCGATCGCCGCCGTCAGGTTGGGCGCCCAGTACTGCGCCTCACCGTTCGGGCCCATCACCCGGTCGTGGCCGCCGATCCCGAAGTTGTCCTCGGCCGAGACGCCGCCGGAGAAGTCCAGCGCGTTCTTGCCGGTGAGCACCATCGACGAATCCGGGGTCATCACCAGAATGCCCTTGGTGTGCATGAGCATGGTGGCCTCGGCGTTCCAGTAGGCCTGCCCGCCGACGTTGATGCCGGCCACCACGATGTTGATCTCACCGCCGTCCTGGGTGAACTCGACGATGCGCTTGAGCGCGGCCGCCACCCAGTCCAGGTTCTCGGTGCCCGACTCCATCTTCACCGCGGCACCGGACGAGACCGCGTACCACTCGACCGGCAGCCCCAGATCCTCGGCGAGGTCGAGGGCGGCGATGTAGCGCCGGCATTCCGGTTCGGTGAGTGCGCCGAGCGACTTGGTGGGGTCGCCGAGCATCACCACGCGGGAGATACCCTCGGGGTACTTGACGGTGGGCGTGCTGACCACACCGACCACCACGGCCGCCGAGTTGTTGCCCTTGGGCCGGGTCACCGGCGCCAGTGCGCCGTGCTCGTCGAGATCGTATTCGGTGAAGCTGCCGAGCATCTCGGTCAGCTCGTACGGGTAGACGGTGTTGCGCCGGGCGGCGCGCAGCACCTTCTGCCGGTACTCGTCGACCGGTTCGATCGGCGAGCTGTCCGGCTCGCCGACGACGATCCGGGTGTCGCCGGCGGCGTTGAAGTTCACCGTGACCGCGATCTTGCTGAGCTCGCCGGTCTGCGGATCCCGATGCCGGGCGATCAGCAGGATCTCCTCGAGACCGGCCCCGTCGGTCGAGGCCGCGGTGCCCAGCGTGTGCTCGACCACCCGCAGCAGCTGACGTTCGGACACCTCCAGCGGCGGCCAGATGTACATGACGATGCGGTTGGTGTTGAACCGCGTGGACGAGGGCCGCTTGGCCTGGGCACGGCGGATCGAGTCCACGCTGGCCTCGAAGGCGCGCTCGGCGGTCGGCAGGGTGAGCAGGTTGCCGTCCTGCTCCTGTACCGCGGTCAGGTCGCGGATCTGGGTGAACGCGATCAGCCGATCGTCGTTGGCGTTGGCCTTGGCCACCGCCCGGTACAGGTAGACCTCCTCGTTGTCCGACGAGCGCAGCCGGGTGAGGTCGAACTTGCGCAGCCGCTCCATCTGCATGCGCTGGGCGATGTACGGATGCAGACCGCGGATCAGCCGGTCCTCGGTCATCCCGGTGACCGACGGCCGGAAGGTCACGTGATGGTGCATGGCCTCGTCGCCGGGGGCGGCGACGGTGGTGGTCACCCGGTGCACCTGATTGGGCAGCATCCGGCCCGAGACCACATCGTGCAGCCGGGCCGCCATCTCGTCGAGGTCGTCGGGCTGATCCTCCCAGCGCACGTAGACGTCGGCGTCGATGGAGACGGCGCCGTCGGCGAGTTCGGCGAGCCCGAGGATGGCGGTGTCGAGCCGATCGAAACTCGTCGCCGCCGAGACCAGCAGCGAGTCCTCCCGCTGCGCCAGCACGAAGGTCACCCCGCCGGCCCGGTGGGTGGCCACGTCCTTGATGCCCTTGTTGCCGTAGTAGCGGCGGGTGAGCACCTCGAGCATCACCGCATTGTCGAGCTCCGGGTCGGCGAGCCGGCGGCTGAGCACCCGCACCAGCGGCTCGGTGCTCTTGACCATCTCGGCGATCCGCTCGGCGCGGTCGGAGGCCTGCGGATCGGCGTCCAGGTAGGTCAGGTCGCTGTCGATGGCGGCGTAGACCCGCTCACGGGTGCGCCGCAGCCGCGGCCGCCCGTACCAGGCGTACAGCACCCCGCGAGCGAGGTCCGCGATCGCCGGGAAACGCAGCTGCGCCGCGCTCACCAGATGCTCGAGGACGTGCCCGACGTGGTCGCGCAGTTCGGGGGCCGGCGCCGGCTCCTTCATCCAGCGCCGCAGCAGCGCCGCGATGCCGGGCACCGTGTCGTCGATACCCTGCAGCGCCAGGAAGATGCGGAAGACCGCGGCCTCGAGGTCCTCGGTGCGGTCGAGGCTTTCGATCCCGTAGTGGGCGAGCGCCGCGGCGAGTTTGGTGCGGAACTGCTCGGGCAGCCCGGCCACCTCCACGTCGAGGCTCTGCAGGTAGGTGTGGAAGTGCTCGCGGGCCGAATGCACGCGGGTGTCGACGTCGTCGTCGGACGGGCGGCGCCGGGCCAGCTCGGCCAGATCGGCGAAGATCACCAGCAGTTCGCTTTCGGCGGCCAGCGGGAACCGGCCGCCGGCGGCCTCGGCCTCCTCGGCACGCAGCTGCAGGTAGTGGTCGAGCAGCCGACCGCTGTCCTGCGGGGCGACGTCGAAGCCGAGCATCAGCGAACCGAGGTCCTCGCGGTCGCGTTCGGCCAGGCGGCTCGCGTCGCTCTGGACCCGGAGCTCGGGCAGATCCAGCGCTGCGCCGGCGCCGTCCGTCTCCTGCTCGTCCTCGCCGTCGCCGATCGGCTCGAGCCGCAGCAGCGGCGCCCCGGTCTCCACCTGAGCGCCCACCGAGACCACGCACTCCTTGAGGCGGGCGGCGAACGGTGCGCGCAGCACTGTCTCCATCTTCATCGACTCGAGGACCAGCACCGGATCACCGGACTGCACTTCGTCGCCCACCTCGAGCGGGGTGGCGATGACCAGCGCCGGGGCGGGGGAGCGGACGACGCCGCCCTCGTCGCGGCTGATCCGGTGGGTGACGCCGTCGACGTCCACCAGGTGGATCGGGCCGTGCGTGTCGGTGAGGATCCGGAACCGCTCGCCGTTGACGGTGAGCCGGCCGGTGTGCTCGTCGTAGCGTTCGAGGGAGACGTCGGCGGTCCGCGACTCGGTGCCGGCCTCGATGATCACCCGGAAACGCTGGGCGCCCACCCGGGCCACCCGGACCCGGTAGCTCACGCCGCGCAGTTTGAAGTCGATGGGCCGGCCGCTCTCGTGCCTCACCTGCGGACGGCCGCCGCGGGCGGTGGCCAGCAGCCGGTTCAGCTCGGCCTGCTCCTCCTCGATGTACGCCTCGATGGCGGCGGTGGCCAGCGCCACCGACGAATGCCGGTTGCTCACCAGGCGTCCCTCGGCGCGCACCCGGTCGATCCAGCCGGTGTCGGCGCTGCCGTCGATCACCTCGGGCTGGTCGAGCAGATCGATGATGAAGCTGCTGTTGGTGGCGCCGCCCTCGATGACCACGCGGGTGCGCGACATGGCGCGGCGCAACCGGGCCAGCGCCTGATCGCGGTCGCTGCCGTAGGCGATGATCTTGGCGATCATCGAATCGAAGTCGGCGGGGATGGTGTCGCCCTCGCTGACCCCGGTATCGACCCGCACGCCCGGGCCGGAGGGCAGTTCGAGCCGGGCGATGTAGCCGGGTGCCGGCGCGAAGTCGCGGTCCGGATCCTCGGCGTTCAGGCGCGCCTCGACGGCATGGCCGCGCTCGCCCGGCCGGTCGCCGGTGAGCTTGCCGCCGAGTGCGACGTGGATCTGCGCCCGCACCAGATCGACGTCGGTGGTGACCTCGGTGATCGGATGCTCCACCTGCAGCCGGGTGTTGACCTCGAGGAATGCGAAGAGCTGTTCGCCGGGGTGGTACAGGAACTCGACGGTGGCCGCACCGCGGTAACCCACCTTCACGGCCAGGCGTTCGGCGGAGGCCTTGACCTCGGCCACCTGGTCGGGGGCGAGGACCGGCGACGCGGACTCCTCGATGACCTTCTGGTTGCGCCGCTGCACCGAACAGTCGCGCACGCCCAGCGCCCACGCGGTCTCGCCGTCGGAGATCACCTGGACCTCGACGTGGCGGGCTCCGGTGACCAGCCGCTCCAGGAAGACCACACCGCTGCCGAAGGCGCGCTCGGCCTCGTCGCGGGTGCGCTGGTAGGCGTCCACCAGGTCGGCCTCGTCGTCGACCCGGCGGATGCCGCGGCCGCCGCCGCCGGCGGTGGCCTTGAGCATCAGCGGATACCCGATGCGTTCGGCGGCCTCGACGGCCTCCTCCTGGGTGCGCACCTCGCCGCCGCTCCACGGCGCCACCGGCACGCCCACCTCTTCGGCGATCAGCTTGGCGCCGATCTTGTCGCCGAGCCGGCGCATCGCCTCGGCCGACGGGCCGATGAAGGTGACGCCGATCCGCTCACACAGCTCCGCGAAGGCCGGGTCCTCGGCGACGAAGCCCCAGCCCACCCAGGCCGCGTCGGCCTCGGTGTCGATCAGGGCGCGTTCGAGCACCTCGAGGTTGATGTAGGGGCGCTGCGCGGCCGGTCCGAGGTCGTAGGTCAGATCGGCCTCCCGGACAAAGGTGGCGCCTGCATCCACGTCGGTGTGCAGAGCGACGGTCTGCACGTCCTGTCCGGTCTCGGCGCCCAGATCCCGGACGGCGTTGATCAGCCGCATGGCGGCCTCTCCCCGGTTGACTATCGCGATACGACGGAACATGCGCCCTCTCTGCGTTGTGCCGTGAACGACCACGGCGGGTTGGCTGACGGCTGATACTGCGATGCGGTGCCACCGGTGTCTCGGGCTGTGAGAGCACACGACCGGGTGGCCGGACGCACATCGGCCGGCTCGTCCACGGTATGCGGACGGGCAGCGTAGGGGTAGTGCCTACTGAAACGTAACCTCGGGGAAGCGACGAATGACACACCTACCGGCCGGTCAACTTCCCGGTAACCCGGATCACGGGGTCTCCGGCCGGATCGGGGCGTCGCCGACGGTCACCGACAGGGCCTGTTCGGCGAAGCGGCGGACCGGTCCGGCGACGTCGGCGAGCGCCCCGGCGTAGCCGGACCGGGCCCGCCCGCACAGCGCGCCGTCGCCGCCCTCGCGGCCGGTCACCCCGATCAGGGCGATCAGCTCCCCGGTGGTGGGGATGCAGACCGCCCAGACGCAACGGACGTCGCCGTCCGCGTCTGGGCGGTCTGCGCCGGCGATGTAGCCGGCCGGGTCAGTCAGACCCAGATCGGTCAGGGCGGGTACGTCGGAGAGCCGGTCATCGCCGCGCAGGGCGCGCAGACACCACGCGCCCGCATTGATCTCGACGGCCTGCACCGGTACCGATTCCCGCGGGATCGATCGCGGCTTACTTGATCTCGAGCAGGACGGTGCCCTGGGTGACGGCGGCGCCGGCCTCCACGGCCAGGCCGGTCACGGTGCCGTCCTTGTGCGCGGTCACCGGGTTCTCCATCTTCATGGCCTCGAGGACCACGACCAGGTCGCCGGCGGCCACGGTGTCGCCCTCGGCGATGGCCACCTTGACGACGGTGCCCTGCATCGGTGCGGCCACCGCATCGCCGGAGACCTTGGCCCCGCCGGACTTGCTGCGGGAGCGCGACTTGGGCTTGCGCCGCAGCGCGCCGTTCGCACCGTTGCCGCCGCCGGAGAGGTTCAGATCACCCGGCAGCGAGACCTCGACGCGCCGGCCGCCCACCTCGACCACCACGCTCTGCCGCGGCAGGGCGTCGTCGTCGGCGGCCTCGGCGGCCCCGCCGAAGGGCTCGATCTGGTTGTCCCACTCGTTCTCGATCCACTTGGTGTAGACGTCGAACTTCTCGACCCCGTTCTCGTCGGCGCTGCCGATGAAGGCCGGGTTGGTGACGATGTGCCGGTGGAACGGGATGACCGTGGCCAGGCCGTCGACCTCGAACTCGGCGAGGGCACGGGCCGAGCGCTCGAGTGCCTGCTGCCGGTTCTCGCCGGTCACGATGAGCTTGGCGAGCATCGAGTCGAACTGGCCGCCGATGACGTCGCCGGCGCGCACACCCGAGTCGACGCGCACGCCCGGGCCGGTCGGCTCGCGGTAGACCGCGACCGGGCCGGGGGCGGGCAGGAAGCCGCGGCCGGCGTCCTCGCCGTTGATCCGGAACTCGAAGGAGTGCCCGCGCGGGGTGGGGTCCTCGGTGATCTCGAGGGTCTTGCCCTCGGCGATGCGGAACTGCTGGCGCACCAGGTCGATTCCGGAGGTCTCCTCGGTGACCGGGTGCTCGACCTGCAGGCGGGTGTTGACCTCCAGGAAGGAGACGGTGTCGCCCTGCACCAGGTATTCGACGGTGCCGGCGCCGTAGTAGTGGGCCTCGCGGCAGATGGCCTTGGCCGACGAGTGGATCCGCTCGCGCTGGTCGTCGGTCAGGAACGGCGCCGGGGCCTCCTCGACCAGCTTCTGGAAGCGGCGCTGCAGCGAGCAGTCGCGGGTGCCGGCGACGATCACGTTGCCGTGCTGGTCGGCGATGACCTGCGCCTCGACGTGGCGGGCCTTGTCGAGGTACTGCTCGACGAAACACTCGCCGCGGCCGAAGGCGGCGACCGCCTCGCGGGTGGCCGACTCGAAGAGCTCGGGGATCTCCTCGATGGTGTGGGCCACCTTCATGCCGCGCCCGCCGCCGCCGAACGCGGCCTTGATGGCCACCGGGACGCCGTACTGCTCGGCGAAGGCGACCACCTCGTCGGCGCCGGCGACCGGATCCTTGGTGCCGGCGGCCATCGGGGCGTTGGCGCGCTCGGCGATGTGCCGGGCGGTGACCTTGTCGCCGAGATCGCGGATCGACTGCGGCGACGGTCCGATCCAGATCAGTCCGGCGTCGATCACGGCCTGAGCGAAATCGGCGTTCTCGGACAGGAAGCCGTAGCCGGGGTGGACGGCGTCGGCACCGGAGCGGGCCGCGGCGTCGAGGAGCTTGTCGAAGACCAGGTACGACTCGGCTGAGGTCTGGCCGCCGAGCGCGAAGGCCTCGTCGGCCAGCTGGACGAACAGGGCGTTCGCGTCGGGTTCGGCGTACACGGCGACGCTGGCGATGCCGGCGTCCCGGGCGGCGCGGATCACTCGGACAGCGATTTCACCGCGGTTGGCGATGAGCACCTTGGTGATGGTCTTCTGGACGATCTCTCCGCTGTTGGGCACTGGCTCTCCTGATCCGAGCCCGCGGGTAACGGGCCGTTGCTGGTGGACCGTTGCCGTCAGACACCGGTCACTGTCTTCTGCTGCCACCGCGGGCTTGATCCGCGCAGTGTGCGATACGGCCCCGGAGTGTAGGCGCCGTGATCTCCGGCACTCAGACTAACGCACCGAGCATCTGCTCTGTGCGACCGAGGGTCTGCATCTAGAACTGGTTATTTACCCGACCGTCGGGGTACTCGCGAGTAACGCGGCGAACTCCTGGAAAAAGGCCTGCAGAACCGGGGAGTGGGCGTGTCCGGGTGCGTCGCCGGGGTAGCGGCAGTGCAGCCGCAGGCCGGTCGGGGTGCGGTTGAACCAGATGTACACCTCGTCGTCGGCGTAGGAGTGGCTGCGCAGGGCCCGCGCCCCGCCGTCGTCGGCGATGTCGCTGGCCGGCACCATCCGGGTGTCCATGAACGACACGACGAACCGCGGCTCGGGCGAGAAGCCGAGCAGCTGCGACAGCCGGACCAGGGGCAGGGAGGCGCCGCTGCGGGTGCGGTCGAGGGCGAGCATGGCCCGGTCGAGGGCGGTGGCGAAGTCCGGATCGTCGGCCACGTCGATGCTGATCGGGGCCAGGCCGACGAACCAGCCGAGTGCGGTGTGCAGACGGGCGTGCTGGCGGGTGTGCCGGGGCATGACCGTGCGCATGGTCTCGGCGCCGGACTGGTGGCGGTAGACGATCGCCAGCAGAGCGAGCAGGCCGCCGATGAGCGAGCCGCCGCGGGCGGTGCAGACCGACTCGAAGGAGCGGGTGGCGTCGTCGTCGAGCAGCATCGAGGTGATCGACAGCTGTGCCGGTCCGCGTTCGCTGGCCGGACTCAGCTCCGCCGGCACCGGCGCCGGGATCGGCTCGAACCGGGGCAGCCCGCCGCCGGCGAGGAACTCGTCCCAGACCGCGACGGCGGTGTGCCGCTCGTCGGCGTCGTCGGCGGCCACCCTTTCGCTGCCCGAGAAGTCGATGTAGCTGCCCGTCGAGCGCAGCTCGGGGGCGCGTCGGTCCCGGTGGGCCCGGTACAGCTCGCGCAGCTCGTGATGCGCGGTCACCAGCGAGTAGCCGTCGACCAGCGAGTGATCGGCGGCGAAGAGCAGGGTGAAGCTGTCGGCGCGGGCGACGGTGGCGAAGCGGTAGGCCGGCCAGTGCAGGGGAGCGGTGACCCGGTCGAAGGAGCCCGCGATCTGCTCGAGGAGGATCGGGGTCTGCGCGTACCAGCCGATCCGGCTCATGGTGACCTTCACGGTGCCCGGGTCGGTGGTGTAGCGCGCGGTGCCGGTCCGGACGGTGCCGTCGGGTTCGGTGGTGTCGTCGACCACCACATGGGTGCGCAGCACCTCGTGCCGGTTGATCCACGCGATCACCGTGGCCCGGACCGCGGGCACCGACATCGGCTCGTCGAATTCGGCCGTCAGGCCCAGCCAGGACTCGCGGCCGCCCGCTCGGCGGGTCCGCTCCCGGTACTCGAGCGCCGCCCGCAGATGCTGCTCGTGATTGTGGGAGGTCGGCCGCGGATCACGATGCCAGCTGCCGAGGCCGCCGGGCACCGAGGGCACCCACTCGACGAGGCCTCCGGGGCGGATGTCTGCGTCGAGAATCTGGATGAATTCCATTGCGCTGGTAGAGCTTTCAACCGGCGGTCTGTTCGGCGACCTGCCGCTTGATACGCACGAGCATGCCGGACATGCCGCGCAGACGCAGCGGCGAGACCACCGACGCCAGGTTCAGCGTGGAGGCGAAGTCGGAGGGCACCGCGGCGATCTCAGCGGCACTGGCACCGTCGAGACCCTGGTGCAGGATCGACGCGAAACCGCGGGTGGTCGGGGCCTCCCGCGGCGCACTGAAGTACAGCCGGACCGCTGCCGGATCGGCCGCATCCACCGACAGGAAGATCGGTGACTGGCACTCCGGAACCGGCTCCATCGCCGCGGTCTGCAGATGCTCGGGCAGGTCGGGCAGATCGTCGGCGAACTCCAGGAGCAGGGTGGCCCTGTCCCGATCGTCGAGCGCGGCGAAGTCGTCGACGATCTCCTGAAGGGCTGGGGTCAGGGTCATCGCGGTAAGACTACTCCGCGGCCGGCGCGCCGTCCGGCTCCGGTCCGGTGACGATCGGGGCGCGCACGGAGTTGCCCCATTCGGTCCAGGAGCCGTCGTAATTGCGGACATTGGGGAAGCCCAGCAGGTGGGTCAGCACGAACCAGGTGTGGCTCGAGCGCTCGCCGATCCGGCAGTAGGCGATGGTCGGCGTCTGCGGATCCAGGCCCGCGTACACCTCTTCGAGTTCGGCGCGGGAACGGAACCGGCCGTCGGGGGCGGCGGCCTTGGCCCACGGGATGGAGATCGCCGTGGGGATGTGACCGCCGCGCAGCGCGCCCTCCTCCGGGTAGTCCGGCATGTGGGTGCGCTCGCCGGTGTACTCCTGCGGGGAGCGCACATCCACCAGCGGCTCGCGGCCGATGGCCTCGCGCACCTCGGCGGCGAAGGCGCGGATGGGTGCATCGTCGCGGGTGACCACCGGGTAGTCGCTGCGCGGGTATTCGGGAACGTCGAACGAGGTCTCGCGCTGCTCGTTCATCCAGGCGTCCCGGCCGCCGTCGAGCAGGCGCACGTCGGGATGGCCGAAGAGGGTGAAGACCCACAGTGCGTAGGCCGCCCACCAGTTGCTCTTGTCGCCGTAGATCACCACGGTGTCGTCGCGCTCGATGCCCTTGCTGCGCATCAGCTCGGCGAACTGCTCGCCGTCGATGTAGTCGCGCACCGTCGGGTCGTTCAGATTCAGGTGCCAGTCCACCTTCTGCGCGGTGGGGATGTGGCCGATGTCGTAGAGCAGCACGTCCTCATCGGATTCGATGATCTTCAGACCCGGCGCGCCCAGGTGAGCTGAGAGCCAGTCGGCACTCACCAGTCGCTCGGGGTGGGCGTAGGCGGCGAAAGCCGGGTTCGGATCGAGTTCGACTGGCACTTTGCGTAGCTCCCAAGGTTTCGGATCGGGCGGTGTCACACGCAGCCCACCGGTGAGCTGTGCGTCTCCGGTGTCACAAGCATACGGCCCGATCCGCTGCAACGTGTGAATGACGTACCGGCGCAGTGCGACCGGCTTCTTGCTAGCTTTCATGCCATGACATCTGCCCTCACGCTGCGCCGCCGACGGAGAACGGGCGGCGCCGGCCGGTTCGCGGGCGCCGCCGTCGCACTGAGCACCGTGGCGGCACTGCTGGCCGGTTGCACGGTCGACGGCTCGCCGCAGCGGGTGGTCAAGGGCGATCCGATCCGCTGCACCGAGGCACAGTGCCCGACCCTCGAGGTCCCCGGCGTGACCCGGGTCGGCGAGAGCGGGGTGACCGACGGCAGCCAGAGCGCGGCGGTCACCACCTACCTGACCGCGGTGCTCGACGACCTCGACACGATCTGGGGGGACTGGTTCGGCCAGCTCAACATCGACGACCCGACCACCGGCCGCAAGCTGATCGAGCCGGGCGCCACGTTCACCTCCGAATGCATGGACGAGGACGGCGCGTCGGAGGCGCTCACCAGCGACTTCCCCAACGCCTTCTACTGCTCGATCGACAAGCAGCCCGACGGCTCCGGCACCCTGCGCGTGGGCTCGGTGATCCTGCCGGTGCAGACCTTCGCCGACATCTGGGACGGCCGGCTGATGGGCCAGAGCGGGGTCATGCTCGGCGACTTCAGCGCTGCCACCATCGTCGCCCACGAATACGGGCACCACGTCATGTACCGGCTCGCCGAGGCCTACCAGATGACCGAGGACGAGAACTCGGCGCCGACCGGCAATAACGCCGAACTGCTCGCCGACTGCTTCGCCGGGAACTGGGCGGCCACCGTGTTCGCCCGGAAGGACCTGGGTGTCAAGGACATCGCCCAGGCGGTGGTGCTGATGGCCAGCGTCGCCGATCCCGGACCGGACATGGGCCACGGCACCATCACCGAACGCATCGGGGCGATGACGACCGGGTTCACCGGCGGCCAGTGGAGGGCCCAGCTGCCCCAGACCGGGCTGCCCGGGGTCTGCCTGGCCAAGTACTGGCCGCAGGCCCTCGGCACCGCCTGAGCCGATCTCCAGGCTTCGCGCGACACTTGAAGGTCCGCGCTCCCGATCGACGGGGAGCGCGAGCATTCGAGTGTCGCGCGGTGTGATCGCGCAGGCGTCGAGCGCGATCTGTGGACAGTGCCCGGGCCTGTGAACGGTGTGCTGGTCGGCGTCGCGGATCGGTGGTGCACTCTGGGGCATGAGCCTTCCGGTGAACGCCCAGGGCCTGCTCGTTCGCAGCAGTCTGCTCGACGCGGGGCACAGTCCGGCGGAGATCAACGCCCGGGTCCGCGCCGGCGACTGGCTGCCCGTCGCCCGCGGCATCTACCTGCCCGAAGCCGCGCTGAGTGAGGAGGAGCGGACCGTGGCCTGGCGGCGCCGCGCGGCGGTGTACCGCTACCGGTGCCTGGCGCAGGCGGCCGGCGGACCCGTGCTGAGTCACCAGTCGGCGGCCGCGGTGCTTAGGCTGGACCTGCTCCGGCCCGATCTGACCAGGATCCATGTGCTGAGCGGCCGGCCCACCGGCGGGAAGATCCAGCGGCGGCGGCACATCCACGTCGGCGATGCGGGCGGGACCGAGGTGGAGGTCGACGGGGTCGTGCTGACCGGGCCGGCCCGGACGGCCGTCGACGTCGCCGCCGCCGGCACCTTCGCCCAGGCGCTGGCGGTCTTCGACGCCGCGCTGGCGCGCGGAATGAGCCGCGAGGAGCTGGCGGAGGTGCTTGAGCAGCGTCGTCGGCCGGGGCACGCGCGGACCCGGCTCGCGCTGCAGCACGCCGACGGCCAGTCGGCCAACCCGGGCGAATCGTGGGGACGGGCCCAGATCATCGAGGCCGGCCTGCCCGTCCCGCGGATTCAGGTGCACTACGTGCTGCCCGACGGCAGCGACGCCTATACCGACTACGACTGGGAGGGCAGACTGGTCGGCGAGTTCGACGGCGTCGAGAAGTACACGCGGCTGCGGCGGCCCGGGGAGAGCGTGGCCGACGTGGTGCTCCGGGAGAAGCGCCGGGAGGACGGTCTGCGCGCACTGGGGCTGGACGTCACCCGCGCGATCATCGCCGACTTCGAGCACGATCGGTGGGTACCGCGGGTGCGCGGACGTCTGGAACGGCTCGGCCTCCTCCGTTGAACGGCTTCGCGCGACATCCAGATGTTCGCGCTCCCGATCGACGGGGAGCGCGAACATCTGAGTGTCGCGCGCGGTCGAACGGTGGTTAGCGGGGCGACCAGAGGCTGGTGACGTCCACGCCGAGTTCGGCCAGCAGAGTGCGCACCAGCGGCAGACTGATGCCGATCACGCTCGACGGGTCGCCGTCGATCCCGTCGAGCAGCCAGCCGCCCAGACCGTCGAGGGTGAAGGCGCCGGCCACCTCGAGCGGCTCGCCGGTGGCCACATAGCGGTCGATCACCGCGTCCGGGACATCGGAGAAGAAGATCGCGGTCGACGCGCTGCGGGCGATCGCGCCGGTCACGGCGCCGCCGGCGAGCCGGGTGACGCAGTGCCCGGTCAGCAGATGCCCGGTGGTGCCGCGCATCCGCCGCCACTGGGCGGCCGCGGCCTCGGGGGTATGCGGCTTCCCGGAGAGCTCGCCGCCGAGCAGCAGCATCGAATCGCAGGTGAGCACCACGCCGTCGTCGGCGACCGCGGCCAGCGCCGGATCGGCGCTCGGGGCGAGCACCTCCGCCACCACCGCGTCGGCCTTGGCCTGCGCGAGCCGGGTGACGATCTGCGGCTCGGGCAGCCCGGCCAGTTCCTCGATCAGTGCATCCTCGTCGACGTCGGAGACCAGCACCTGCGGATCGAGCCCGGCATCGGTGAGCACCCGGCGCCGGGCCGGGGAGGCCGAACCGAGCAGGACCCGGGTCACCGGCCGTGGACGAAGCTGGTGGGCATCCCCCACGCCGGACGGAGGTAGTCCTCCGGACGGCCCCAGCGGTCCACCGGGCCGGCCTCGGCCGGGCCGCCGTCGCTGCTGCCGGCTGCGGCCAGCACGGTCACCAGGGCGGCGAGCTCCACATCGCTCGGATCGCCCTTGACGACCCGCAGGAACGGCTCCTTCGGCTTCTCATCGGCCATCGCAGCCTCCGGGTTCGGCGTCGGTGCGGTGTTCTGGTCGGCGCTCACAGCGGAATGTTCCCGTGCTTCTTGGGCGGCAGCTGGACGTATTTGCGTTCGAGCAGACGCAGGGCGTTGGCGATCTGGCCGCGGGTGTGGCTCGGCGGGATCACCGCATCGACGTAGCCGCGCTCGGCCGCCACGTACGGGTTCACCAGGGTGTCCTCGTACTCCTGCTGCAGTTCCAGGCGCAGCGCGTCGACGTCCTCGCCGTTGGCCTCGGCCTCCTTGAGCCGGCCGCGGTAGACGAAGCCGACGGCGCCGGAGGCGCCCATGACCGCGATCTGCGCGGTGGGCCAGGCCAGGTTCACGTCGGCACCCATGTGCTTGGAACCCATCACGTCGTAGGCGCCACCGTAGGCCTTGCGGGTGATGACGGTGATCTTGCCGACGGTGGCCTCGCCGTAGGCGTACAGCAGCTTGGCGCCGCGGCGGATGATGCCGTTGTACTCCTGGTCCGTACCGGGCAGGAAGCCGGGCACGTCCACCAGCGTGATGATCGGGATGTTGAAGGCGTCGCAGGTCCGGACGAACCGGGCGGCCTTCTCCGAGGCGTTGATGTCCAGGCAGCCGGCGAACTGGGTGGGCTGATTGGCGACGATGCCGACGCTGCGGCCGTCCACCCGGCCGAAGCCGACGATGATGTTCCCGGCGTACTCGGCCTGCACCTCGAGGAACTCGTCGTCGTCGAGGATGTTCCGGATGACGTGGTGCATGTCGTACGGCTGATTCGGGGAATCCGGGATCAGCGTGTCGAGCTCGATGTCCTCGTCGGTGAGGTTGTCCTCGATGGCGCCGGGATGCGCCTGGGCCGCGAGCCGGGGCGCCTCGGCGCGGCTGTTGGACGGCAGGTAGCTGATCAGCTCCTTGACGTAGTCGAGGGCGTCCTCCTCGTCGGAGGCGACGTAGCTCGCGGTGCCGGACTTGGTCATGTGGGTGGTGGCGCCGCCGAGCTCCTCCTGGGTCACCTCCTCGCCGGTGACCGTCTTGATCACGTCCGGGCCGGTGATGAACATCTGGCTGGTCTTGTCGACCATCACGACGAAGTCGGTCAGCGCGGGGGAGTAGACGTGGCCGCCGGCCGCGGCGCCCATGATCAGCGAGATCTGCGGGATGACGCCGGAGGCGCGGACGTTGCGATGGAAGATCTCACCGTAGAGGCCGAGCGAGACCACGCCCTCCTGAATGCGGGCGCCGGCGCCGTCGTTGATGCCGATCAGCGGGCGGCCGGTCTTGATCGCCAGGTCCATCACCTTGACGATCTTCTCGCCGTAGACCTCGCCGAGGCTGCCGCCGAAGACGGTCGCGTCCTGGCTGAAGATGCAGACCTCGCGGCCGTCGATGGTGCCGTAGCCGGTCACCACGCCGTCGCCGAGCGGCCGCTTGTCGGCCAGACCGAAGTTGGTGCTGCGGTGCCGGGCCAGCGCGTCGAGCTCCACGAAGGAGCCCTCGTCGAGCAGGTGGGTGATGCGTTCGCGGGCGGTGAGCTTGCCCTTGGCGTGGGTGCGCTCGACGGCGGCCTCGCCGACCGGGTGTTCGGCGTCGGCCAGCCGATTGCGGAGGTCGGCCAGTTTGCCGGCCGTGGTGTGGATGTCGGGGGCGGCGTCATCGTCGCGGCGAGCTGTCGTCATAAACCGTCATGCTAACGAGAACCCTGTGAGCCGGGTCAAAGGGGGCATATATGAGTGTTTCCTCACATTGCATCGCCCGGGGCCTGATCGCGGCTGCGGCTACCCTCGACGGGGTGAGCGATGCAACCTCTGCCGACCGGTCCCTGCCCGATCAGACGGGCCTGGAACAGGCCCTGCGCAGTACGCGCTGGCGCCGGATCGAGGTGGTGGCCGAAACCGGATCGACCAACGCCGATCTGGCGGCCCGGGCCGACGCCGGTGAGGACCTGGACGGGCAGGTGCGCATCGCCGGCTTCCAGTCGGCCGGCCGGGGGCGGCACGCGCGGCTCTGGCAGACCCCGCACGGGCAGATCGCGGTCTCGGCGGGGGTCGCGGTGAGGCCGGACCAGTTGCCGGCGATCGGCTGGCTCTCGCTGCTGACCGGTCTGGCCGCGGCCGAGGCGGTGCTGCAGGTGACCGGGGTACGTCCCGACCTGAAGTGGCCCAACGACGTGCTGGCGCCCTCGACGGCGGCCGGCGCCGGCAAGAAGCTGGCCGGGATCCTCAGCGAATTCCATCCGGCCGGTGACAGCGGCGGCGGGGCGGCGATCATCGGGACCGGCCTGAACCTGGATCTGACCGGGGCCGAGCCGCCGATCGAGACGGCCGCCTCGCTGCGCGAGCTGGCCGGAGCGCCGGTCGATGCGACGGAACTGACCGCGGCGTACCTGCGGGCGCTGTCCGAGCGGCTGGTCCGCTGGCCGCACGACCTGCCAGGGCTGGCCGCGGACTATCGGGCCGCCAGCGCCACCCTGGGCCGGCAGGTGCGGCTGATCCTGCCCGGTGACCGCGAGGTGGTCGGCGAGGCCGTCGACATCGACGACGAGGGCCGCATCGTGGTCGATGCGCCCGGCCAGACGGTGGCGGCCGCCGCCGGTGACGTGACGCACCTGCGGGCGGTCTGAACGCCGCCGATGCGCGGCCGTCCGTAGCGGGTCAGTTGCGGCGGCGGCTGTGGCTGCCCATCGTCGGGATCAGGATCAGCACCGGCACGCCGATGCACAGGTGCAGGATGGCGGTGCCGATGCCCTTGGAGATCTCCTCGGAGGCGGCCAGCGGAATGATCACGGCGGCGGCGATCAGCAGGCCGACGATCCACCGGTAGAAGGCGTCCGGGGCGGGAGTGGCCAGCTGCAGCACGTACCAGAGCGCACCGGCGAACAGTGCGGTCAGGAAGCCGACCAGCGCGAACCAGTACTCGCTCTGGTCGAGCGGATTCCAGATACCCAGCTGCCCGGACTCGGTGACCTTGTTGCTGACGGTCCGCACGATCCAGGCGACCAGCCAGGCCGCCAGGCCGGTGACCACGCCGGTGGCGAGCACCCCGCCGGAGAACAGCACCGGATCGAGGTCCGGGCCGCGCCGGGCGGCCGGGCGCTTCGACTGCTGCGGGGCAGGCCGGTAGGCGCCGGTCTGATCGTCCGGGTAGCCGGAATAGGCCTGGCCCTGGGTGTAGGCCTGGTTCTGGGTGTACGCCCGAGTCTGCGGGTTCTGACGATTCGGATCGCGCGGGTCTCGGTAGGTCATGCTCGGCCTTCTCGTTTCTGGTGAGGGACCGCCGGGGCGGCGTCACAGTGGTCGGGGCGGCGGGTTCGGTCCGAGTCTACCGGCGCACGCCACCGCCCCGGAGTGCTCGGCGATTACGCTGATGCGCATGGCATACCCGCGGGAGAACCTCGCACCCGGCGAAACAGTGGTGGTGCACCGCCATCCGCACTGGAAGGGCCTCGTCGCTCCGATTCTGCTGTTCTGGCTGGTGACCGCGGTGTGCGGGATCCTGCTCGGGCTGCTGCACGGGGCGGATCTGGACTCGACCGCCCGCACCTGGCTGACCGTCCTGATCGTGGTGGTGTGGGCGCTGGCCACCCTCTGGTGGCTGGTGCGCCCGCTGGTGGCCTGGCGCACCACGCACTTCGTGGTGACCGACCGGCGGGTGATCTACCGCAACGGGATCCTGACCCGCTCGGGTATCGACCTGCCGATCAGCCGGATCAACACCGTCGAGTTCTCGCACAGCCTGATCGACCGGATGCTGCGGACCGGTTCGCTGGAGATCCAGTCGGCGTCCGACGATCCGCTGGTCTTCATCGACATCCCGCGCGTCGAGTCCGTGCACGCGCTGCTCTACGAGCAGCTGCTGGAGGAGGACGAGGAGGACTTCCGCCGATGACCTTTCCGCCGACCGCCCCCACCGGTGCGGTACTGCTGGCCGAGGACGATCCGGCGATCGCGCAGCCGCTGGCCCGGGCCCTGATCCGCGAGGGCAACGACTGTCAGGTGGCGCAGACCGGACCGGAGGCCCTGGAGCTGGCGCGCTCGGGCAGCTACGGGCTGCTGATCCTGGATCTGGGTCTGCCCGGAATGGACGGTCTCGAGGTGTGCCGCCGGATCCGGGCCGAACGCCCGCAACTGGCGGTGCTCATGCTCACCGCCCGGACCGACGAGGTGGACTTCGTGGTCGGCCTCGATGCCGGTGCCGACGACTACGTGGGCAAACCCTTCCGTCTGGCCGAACTGCTGGCCCGGGTCCGGGCCCTGCTGCGGCGCAGCGGCGGCGCGGACGACGTGGTGCTCGACAGCGGCGACATCCAGCTCGATGCGCGGGCGCGACGGGTGGTGGTCGACGGCGCCGAACTGACCCTGGCCAACCGGGAGTTCGATCTGCTGCGCTGCCTGATGGAACGTCCAGGACAGGTGCTCAGCCGCGACGAGATCATGACCGAGGTGTGGGGATCGACGGACCTGCGGTCGTCGAAGACCCTGGACATGCACATCTCCTGGATCCGGCGGAAGATCGGCGACGATCAGCCGGACAAGCGCAAGCACATCGCCACCGTGCGCGGTGTGGGCTTCCGCTTCGACCCGTAGACCGCCGTGCGCCAGCGCATCCTGAAGACGATGATCGCCTCGCTGATGGCGATGATCGTGCTGCTCGGCGTGCCGCTGACCGCGCTCACCTGGGTGTGGATCTCCGAATCGGCGCGGCAGGATCTGTCCACCCGGCTCCTCACCGTGAGTGAGCACGTGCTCTCCGAGGAGGCCGCCGGACGGCTCGCCGGGCCGGAGGACCTGGATCTGGAGCAGTTCCATCTGCTACTGCCCCGGAACGGGCGGCTGACCCTGGACTCGCCGGCCGGGCCGCAGTCGATCGGCGGCGAGATCGACGGCGCCCGGCTCAGCGAATCGGTGGCGCTCGGTTCCGGTGCGACCCTGACCCTGTCGATCCCGCAGTCCGACGTGCGGCCCACCCAGTGGCTGGCGGTGGGGGTGCTCGCGGTGGTCATGCTCGGCGCGGTCGGCGGCGGCGCCCTGGTGGCGGTGCTGACCGCCCGGCGGCTGACCGAACCGCTGACCCAGGTGGCCGGCCGGGCCGCGGCGATGGGCCGCGGCGATCTGAGCACGGCGTGGCCGCAGTACGGGATCGACGAGCTCGATCGGGTGTCGGCGGCGCTGGCGCGGGCCAACGCCGAGATCACCCAGCGGCTCGAACGCGAACGGCAGATCATCGGCGACGTCTCCCACCAGCTGCGCAGCCGGCTCACCGCGATCCACCTGCGGCTCGACGAGCTGACCCTGCATCCCGATCCGGAGGTGGTGGCCGAGGCCGAGGCCGGCGTCGATCAGGTCGAGCGGCTGGCCGCCGAACTCGACGAGCTGGTGATCGCCTCGCGGGAGGAGACGGTGCCGCAGACCGACATCGACGTGCAGGCGGTGGTACGGACCCTGGTGGCAGACTTCGCCCCGGCGTACGCGGCGGCGGGCCGTCGGCTGCGCGCCCGCTTCGACGGCCCGTCGGTGCCGGTGGCCGGTCAGCCGGGGCGGCTGCGCGAGGCGCTCAGCGTGCTGATCGACAATGCGCTCAATCACGGGGCCGGCACCACCACGGTGCGCGTCGATCAGCTGCCGTCGGCGGAGATGGTGCGCGTGCGGGTGAGCGACGAGGGTGCCGGGGTGCCCGACGAGCTGGCCGACGGGATCTTCCGTCGGGGCGTGTCCGGGGACCGCCGCACCGGAGTGGGTCTGTCACTGGCCCGGGCGCTGATCGAGGCGGACGGCGGCCGGCTGGATCTGACCTCGCGGCGGCCGCCGGTCTTCGCGATCGTCGCCCCGGCCGGGGGCCGGGGGCCGGACTCGGGCGCGATCAGGCGTGTCCGAGTTCCTCATCGGTGAGTTCGTCCGGGCTCGGATCCAGGTCGGTGGAGCCGCCCGGGCCGCCGGGCGGTTGCGCCTCCGGGAAGGCGAAACGTCGCAGCGCCCAGAACCGGAAGGCCATCTGGAGCAGGTTGCCCAGGATGAAGGCGAGGAGGAAGTCCACCACGGCCAGCTCGAGCTTGCCGAGGTTGTGGCGCATGTCGAAGACGTTGTTGCCGAGCCAGAGCGGGGCGGCGGCCAGCAGGACGCCGATGCCGCTGATCGCGAAGAAGAGCAGCGCCTCGTGGGTGCGCTCGCGGCCGCCCCGGTTCTTGAACGCCCACTCCCGGTTGAGGATGTAGCTGAGTATCGTCGCGATGACCCCGGAGATGATGCGGGCGACCACCGGCTTCTGATCGAGCACGGTGAACACGAGCGTGTAGTAGATGGCCGTGTCGACGACGAAGGTGGTGCCGCCGACGATCGCGAACTTGATGAGTTCACTGTGCTTCATCAACAGCCGATGGATCGGCGTGGGCAGCGCTGAGACGAGCCCGTCAATGGTTGGCACAAGGAGTCAGTGTACGGAACGAGTGCGCGCAGACCGGAATCCGTGGTGGCGGATGTCGGCCACGCCACCCCGGCATGCCAGGATTGACCCGTGACTTCCAGCTCGCCACATCAGACCGGGATGCCCACCGTCACCATGATCGGCGGTGGGCAGCTCGCCCGGATGACGCACCAGTCGGCGATCGCCCTGGGCCAGTGCCTGCGGGTCCTCGCCGGGGCTCCGGACGAGCCGGCTGCGCAGGTCAGCGCCGACGTGGTGCTCGGCTCGCACGATGTGCTCGAGGATCTGCTGCGGGCGGCGGACGGGTCGGTGGCGCTGACCTTCGATCACGAGGGGGTGCCGCTCGAGCATCTGCAGGCGCTCGAGGCGCGCGGGGTGGCGGTGCGCCCGCCGTCGGCGGCCCTGCACTTCGCGCAGGACAAGCTGGCGATGCGGCTGCGGCTGCGCGAGCTGGGACTGCCGGTGCCGGCCTTCGTGGACCTGTCCGGTCCGGTGGAGCAGGCCCGCGCGGAACTGGTGGCGTTCGGCGAGCAGCAGGACTGGCAGATCGTGATCAAGGCGGTGCGCGGCGGCTACGACGGCCGTGGCGTCTGGCTGATCGACGGCGACCGGGAGTCCGCGCTGAGCGTCTTCGACCAGCACAGCGGTGCGGCCACGGTGCTGATGGCCGAGCAGAAGGTGGCGATGGCCCGCGAGCTCTCGGCGATGATCGCCCGCTCCCCGCACGGCCAGGGTGCGGCCTGGCCGGTGGTCGAGACCATCCAGCGCAACGGACAGTGCGCGGTGGTGCTGGCGCCGGCACCGGACCTGGATCCGCAGGTGGCCGAGCAGGCCCAGCAGATGGCTCTGAGGCTGGCCGACGAGCTCGGCGTGGTCGGCGACATGGCGATGGAGCTGTTCGAGACGACCGACGGACGGCTGGTGGTGAACGAGCTGGCGATGCGGCCGCACAACAGCGGGCACTGGACCATGGACGGCGCCGTCACCTCGCAGTTCGAGCAGCATCTGCGCGCGGTGCTCGACTATCCGCTGGGGGAGACCTCGGCCACGGCCGGGGTGGTGGTGATGGCCAACATCCTCGGTGCCGAGCAGACCCCGACGATGGCGATGGACGAGCGGCTGCATCATCTGATGGCGCGGATGCCCGAGGCCAAGGTGCACCTGTACGGCAAGGGCGAGCGCCCCGACCGCAAGGTGGGACACGTCAACATCGTCGGCCGTCCCGGACAGCCGCTCGCCGAGGTGCGCGAGCGCGCCGAACGTGCCGCGCACTGGATGAGCCGCGGGGAGTGGACCGACGGCTGGGATCCGCACGCCGAAGCGAACTGAACGGCCGAGTGAACTGAACGGCCGAGTGAAGTGAACGGCCGGGCGAAGTGAACGCCCGAGCGAACTGATCGGAGAGACATGGCAACGACGACGACCCCCGCCCCCCGGGTGGGACTGATCATGGGCAGCGACTCGGACTGGCCGGTGATGGAGCCGGCGGCGCTGGCGCTCGCCGAGTTCGGGGTGCCCTTCGAGGTGGGGGTGGTCTCCGCGCACCGCACCCCGCAACGGATGCTCGACTACGCCGCGGGGGCGGCCGCCCGCGGCATCTCGGTGATCATCGCCGGCGCCGGCGGTGCGGCGCACCTGCCGGGCATGGTGGCCGCCGCCACGCCGCTGCCGGTGATCGGTGTGCCGGTGCCGCTGAAGTACCTCGACGGCATGGATTCGCTGCTCTCGATCGTGCAGATGCCGGCCGGTGTGCCGGTCGCCACGGTCTCGATCGGCGGCGGCCGCAACGCGGGCCTGCTGGCCGCCCGCATCCTGGGCGCCGGTGACCCGGCCCTGCAGCAGGCCATGGAACGCTTCCAGGCCGACCTGGAGGAGACCGTGCTGGCCAAGGACGAGAACCTGCGGCGTTCGCTGCTCGAGGACTGACGCAGCCGTGCCGCACGAGGCTCTCGAGACCGCCTGCCTGACGATCGTCGCGGAGATCCTCGACGACATCGCCGCGGCCCTCGACGACTGCGACGACGCCACGGTCAACGCCCGGCCGGAGGTGCCGGGGGTGAACTCGGTGTACGCCCTGGTCGCCCACCTCGACGGGGTGGTGGCCGACTGGGGCGGGAACCTGGTGGCCGGTGAGACGCTGGCACGGGACCGGGATGCGGAGTTCGCCGCGGTGGGCACCGTCGACCAGGCGCGGGACCTGCTGTCCCGGATCCGTGAGCGGCTGCCGCGCTATGTGCACCGCGCGCTCACCGAGGGCATCGCCGCGCCGACGGCCATCGCGTCGACCCGGACCGACGCCGCCGACTCGTCACCGGAGTTCGTGGTGCTGCACCTGCTGCGCGAGCTGGCCCAGCACACCGGTCAGCTTCAGGTGTGCCGGGACGTGGTGACCGGGCCCTGACCGGGAGCCGGGCTCAGACCGGCGATCACCTCGGCCACCGGGACCGCGCGGGCATTGCGGAAGCCGGTGCCGGCCCACAGGTTGATCACCTGCGGATCGTCCGAGCCGGCTCGGCGGATCGGACCGGTGAGGGTGTTGACCTGAGGGAAGAGCGCGGGAGCGAGGTCGCTGTAGTCCCGGATGAAGGCGTTGAGCAGGCCGCGCGCCAGCCGGCCGGAGAAGGCGCGGGTGGTGACCGTCTCGGTGAACTGCGGATCGGCCAGGGCATCCCGGTGCGCCTGGCGGGTACCGGCCTCCGGGCAGCGCAGCAGCAGCGTGCCGATCTGCACGGCGACCGCACCGGCGTCGAGCAGGGTCTGCACGTCCTCCCGGCTGCCGACGCCCCCGGCGCCGACGGTGGGCAGACCGGTGGCCTCGATGGTGCCGGCCACCAGGTCGGCGGTGCTCACCTGCGGGTCGTCGTCGGCGATGTGGAAGGTGGCGCGATGGCCGCCGGCCTCGATGCCCTGCGCGCACAGCGCCAGTACGCCCGCGCCGGAGGCACGCTGGGCTTCACGGACGCTGGTGACGGTGCCGATGGTGAGGATGCCGGCCTCGGTGAACCGTCTGATCGTCGCCCGCGACGGCACGTCGAAGGTGAACGAGACGGCGTCGACGTTCATCGCCAGCAGCAGCTCGATCTTGGCGTCGAAGTGGTCGTCGGAGTAGGCGACGGTCTCGGGCAGTTCGGCGCCGACCCGGTCGGCGACCAGTTGCAGCAGATCCCGGTACTCGGCGAACGCCGCCTCGTCGAACGGGATCTCCTCGGGGACGAAGAGATTCACCCCGAACGGGCGGTCGGTGGCCGCGCGGACGGCGGTGATCTGCTCGCGCAGGGTCTCCAGACTCAGGTAGGTGCCGGCCAGCATGCCGAAGCCGCCGGCCTCGCAGACGGCGGCGGTCAGTTCCGGGGTGGACGGTCCGCCGGCCATCGGGGCGCCGACGATCGGAACCTCGAGCGTGGACAGGTCGAACATCAGATCTCCTTCTCCGGACGTCCCCGGGGAACCCGGACGATGTCCAGAGTGACCGAAGACCGCAGGTGGAAGCCGAGCCCCTCGTAGAGCCGGCGGGCCGGATTGCCGGCCGAGGTGTGCAGGAAGGGGCGATCGCCGCGGTCGACGATGCCGGCGCCGACGGCCCGCACCAGGCGGGTCGCCAGACCCCGGCCCCGGGCATCGGGGTGCACGCAGACCGCGCTGATCTCGGTCCAGCCGGGTGGACGGGCGCGTTCGCCGGCCATGCCCAGCAGCCGTCCGTCGGCCGGATCCCGGTAGCCGAGGTAGCGGCCGAGTTCGACCGTCCGCGGCAGGAACGGGCCCGGATCGGTGAGGCGGACCAGTTCCGTCATCTCCGGGACATCGGGCTCGCCGAGTTCGACCAGTCCGGCATCGTGGGAGGTGCTCAGCTGCTCGCCCGTGTACTGGACCATCTCGAAGGACTCGAGCAGCTCCCAGCCGTCGGGCAGCGGCGTGCGGCGCTCCCGCAGTCCGACGGTGCCGCCGGGACCGGCCAGGGCGGCCAGGTCCGCGTAGGCGGCGTCGCCGAGGTCGACCGGATGCGCGTAGAACACCGAGACGTCGCGCAGATAGGCGATCGCCGTGCCGTGCGAGCGGGCGAAGGCGCCCTGGCGTCCGCGCAGGGCGGTGCCGAACGGGTCGTCGAGGGGGTGCCCGCCCGGTGCGCGATCAGGCGACATCGAGTTTGGTCCGGAAGAACTCCAGGACTCGGTCGAGAGTGTCGCGGGTGGGCTGGCCCGGCTCGTCGATCAGATGCTCGGTCAGCACCGAATGCGGTGGGATGGCGGCATCCGGATTGGCTGTGTCGTCGGGAAGTTCGACGGCCAGGAAGGCATCGCCGAGCTCGCGGCGCAGGAAGTCGAACCGGCCGCCGGGGGACATGAGGTCGCCCTCGAACCGGGCGCCGAGCACCTGAAGTCCTTTGCCGCAGCGCACTTTCACCGTCTCCAGGTCTGCGGCGCTGATGTCGATGGTGTTGCGCCGTCCGGACGTGATGCCCAGGGGCAGGGAGGGCTGGGAGAGCACCGGCGCGAGCATCCGGTCGTCGACGGCCATCGCCAGGGCGAAGCCGCCGGTCAGGCACATGCCGACCGCGCCGACGCCCGGGCCGCCGCATTCCTCGTGCGCCTTCGCGGCCAGTGCCCGCAGCCAGCGCACCACCGGCGAGGACTTGCCGGTGGCCAGGACGGTGAACTCGCGGGAGACGCAGACCTTGCCGAGCGCCTTGACGGCGACGCCGGCGGCGCGCGGCATGTCCGTGACGCCCGTCGGGTTCACGTCGGCGCCGTCGGTTCCGAACAGCGAGGGCAGATAGACGGTGCAGCCGGCGGCGGCGACCCGCCGCGCGAAGTCGATCACCTTCGGCGTGATCCCGGGGATCTCGGCGATCACGATCACCGCCGGGCCGGTGCCGAGCCGGTAGTAGCGGTGGCTCATGCCCTCGGCATCGAAGACCGCGGCGTCGAAGCCGGCCAGAGCCGGGGCGGTCACCGCCGGCCCCCGGCGATGCGCCCGTAGAGCACCCCGTCCAGACCCCGCCCCAGATACCGGGCGAGGCCGACGATGTCCGGGGAGTCCGGCGGAACGATCCGCGCGCCGGTCACGGTCAGCCGGGTGCCCGCGCGGACCAGGGTGAACTCGCCGGCCGCCAGCACATTGCGCACCCAGTCGCTCTCGGTGCCGTACACCAGCGGGATCGAGAGCTTGCCGCCCTCGACCCAGGCCAGCACCGGGGTGGAGTAGTGCGTGCCGGATCGGCGGCCGACGTGCTCGACGACGGCCCAGGGCGGCAGCTTGTCCGCCCACAGACGCTGCAACGGGTTGGCGACGTACTTGTTCGCGGTCGCGACGAAACGGGGCACCTTCATGGTTCCAGTCTCGCATCGTCGGCGGGAAGGTCACCCCGAGTCGGGCGCCGCGGGTCGTCGGGCGAGGCGACGAGCTGCGCGGCGGTGCCGCTGACCAGCAGGGCCTGATCGTCGTCGATGAACGCCAGCGTGTAGCGGCCGGCGTACTCGGCGCGGATCCGGTCGAAGACCGGCGGGGGATAGCCGGGGATGCGGCCGTCGGCGTGGGGGACGGGGACGGCGTCGATCAGACCGAGCCCGCGGTGGTCGGTCAGCCCCGGGGCGAGCCCGGGATCGTCGAGCAGGGTCACCGGCTCGGCGCTGGGACCGGCGATCACCGCCCCGGCCGACAGGCCGAGGTAGGGCAGGCCCGCCCGCACCCGGTCGGCGAGCACCTCGCGCATGTCGTGACGGGACAGCGCCTCGAGCAGCACGAAGGTCTCGCCGCCGCAGACGTACACCGCGTCGGCGCCGTCGAGCGCGCGGGCGAACTCGTCCGCCGAGCCGAGCGTCCCGGCGGTGAGCGCGGTGACCGCGCAGCCGAAGCCCTCGAGGCGCTCGCGCTCGTACTGGGAGAAGTTGGGCTCCCCGAGCACCCGCGCGGCGTCGTCGATCATCACCACCGCGACCGGGCCGGCACCCGCGCGGGTGTGCGCGGCCAGGAATCCGGGCACCGCGCCGGCGCCCCAGGACAGCAGCAGCAGGTTCATCGAGACCCGATGGTAGGCCGGGGAGCGGGCGGATGCGGACCGGCGCCGCCGCGGGCATGCGCCATACTGGCAACCATGGCTACGACCGATCAGGTGAGCGCCGACCCGGGGGCGTTCCGCATGCAGGTGGTCGCCGAGTCCATCCGGCTCTTCGCCGCGCAGGGGTACGAGGCGACGACGGTCGACGAGGTGGCCGCGGCCGCCGGGGTGTCGCGGCGCACTCTGTTCCGGCAGTTCCACTCCAAAGAGGACCTGATCTTCGCCGACCACGAGTCGCTGCTCGAGCAGGTCGGCGAACTGCTGACCGGTGCGGCGCCGGGCGATGATCCGTGGTGGTCGGTGTGTGCGGCGGCCGAACTGGTCTTCGCGCATTTCCACGCCAACCGGGAGCTGGCGGTCCGGCGCTACCGGGTGGTCGCCGATGTCGCCGCGCTGCGCGACCGGGAACTGGTCACCACCTACCGCTACCAGCGCCTCTTCGAGGATCATCTGCGCAGCCGGCTGCCCGCGGTGCGCCCGGTGCAGATCGTGGCCTATGCCGCGGCGGTCACCGGCGCGCACAACTTCCTGCTGCGCTCGATGCTGCGCGGCGATCCGGGTGCCGACGCGGCGGCGCTGCGCGGTGAGCTGGTCCGCCTGCATCGGACGGCCGTGGCCGAACCCGGCGCCGCCGGTGCGGAGATCGCCGTCGTCAGCTATCCGGCCGGCACCAGCCCGGAGGCGATCGCGGAGGCGGTTCGCACCCAACTGACCCAATTGACTGGCACGCCGTGCCATGATGGACTGAAACAAGCAGAAACTCGCGGCACTCGGTGACACGCCGGGGCAGATAAGGAGAGATCATGGCGAGCAAGTTCGGCAATCCCGATTTCGACCTCTTCCAGCTTCCGGAGGAGCACCAGGCGCTGCGCGAGGCCATCCGCGCGCTCGCCGAGAAGGAGATCGCCCCGCACGCGAAGGACGTGGACGAGAACGCCCGCTTCCCCGAGGAGGCGCGCACCGCGCTGGTGGCCAACGGCTTCAACGCCATCCACGTCCCGGAGCAGTTCGAGGGCCAGGGCGCAGACTCGGTCGCCGCCTGCATCGTCATCGAAGAGGTGGCCCGCGTGGACGTCTCGGCCTCGCTGATCCCGGCCGTGAACAAGCTCGGCACCATGGGCCTGATCCTCTCGGGCGACGACGCGCTCAAGTCCACCGTGCTGCCGTCGATCGCCTCCGGTGAGGCGATGGCCTCCTACGCGCTCTCCGAGCGTGAGGCCGGCTCGGACGCCGCCGGCATGAAGACCCGGGCGCGCAAGGACGGCAACAACTGGGTGCTCAACGGCTCCAAGTGCTGGATCACCAACGGCGGCCAGTCCACCTGGTACACCGTGATGGCGGTGACCGACCCCGAGAAGCGCGCCAACGGCATCTCCGCGTTCATGGTCCACAAGGACGATCCCGGCTTCACCGTCGGACCGCTCGAGCACAAGCTGGGCATCAAGGGCTCGCCGACCGCTGAGCTGTACTTCGAGGACTGCACCATCCCCGAGGATCGCATCATCGGCGACGAGGGCACCGGCTTCAAGACCGCGCTGGCCACCCTCGATCACACCCGCCCGACCATCGGCGCCCAGGCCGTCGGCGTGGCGCAGGGTGCACTCGACGCGGCCATCGAATACGTCAAGGACCGCAAGCAGTTCGGCAAGTCCATCAGCACGTTCCAGGGCGTCGAGTTCATGATCGCCGACATGGCGATGAAGGTCGAGGCCGCGCGGCTGATGGTCTACAGCGCCGCCGCCCGCGCCGAGCGCGGCGAGTCCAACCTGGGCTTCATCAGCTCGGCCTCGAAGTGTCTCGCCTCGGACGTCGCGATGGAGGTGACCACCGATGCCGTGCAGCTCTTCGGCGGCGCCGGCTACACCACGGACTTCCCGGTGGAGCGGATGATGCGTGACGCCAAGATCACCCAGATCTACGAGGGCACCAACCAGATCCAGCGCGTGGTGATGAGCCGCGCCCTGCTGCGCGGCTGACACCTCCCCGGTCACCGGCCCCGCCGGTATCGGACACACGACTCCCGCGGACCGCTCCGGTCCGCGGGAGTCGTCGTCTGTGCGGGATCAGCCCAGGAGGATCCGCCCAGTCCAGATCAGCCCAGTCCAGATCAGCGCAGGATCAGGTCGGCGTTCTCCGTGCCGGCGATCGCGGCGAGCCGCTCGTCGTCGTCGGTGCCGCCGACCCAGACCAGGGAGGCGCCGGTGAGCAGGGGAGCGAGCAGCGCGGTGACGATGCCGTCGGCGGTCCGCCACTCCCGGGTCGACAGCACCCGCGCACCCGCGGTGATCGCATCGGCGCCGGCGGCCGTCCGGGCGGCGTCGGCCACCTCGGACAGCGGCCGCGCGCCGAGGGCGGCGGCGCCGCTGCCGGCCGGGGCGAACCGGTCGCCGTGCGCGCGAATGGCGGTGCCGAAGTCGTCGACGCCCACCGGCAGCTGCGGGGCGGCCATCGCGAAGGGGTCCAGCGGCACCACGATCAGCGGGTCGGCATCGGGGTACCGATCGATCCGGTCCGCCGCGGTGAAGACCGGGGCGGCGATATCGGGGGCGGGCTCGCCGTCGAGCCGCACCTGCAGGCCGGCCCACCAGGCGCCGAGCAGCACCGCGGCGCTCTGCCAGTGTTCGGGAAGGTCCACCTGCACCGGGTCGCCGGGGGCGGCCATGGTCTCGTCGCGCAGGTAGTTGCCGATCTTGGCCGCCCAGTTGCCCAGGGTGGCCGCCGAGAGCTCGGTGCGCTCGCCGGTGCTCTCGTTGTAGTAGGTGAGCAGCGGGCGGGCCGGATCGGCCACCGCGTCGAGGATCATGCCGGTCAGGGTCTGCGCGCTCGTCATGACTCCATCATGCGTGCCGGCCGGCCGGATGATCACCGCGGGGCGTGCTCAGTTGACGCAGACCGGGCCCTTGGTGTCGGCCTTGATGGCCGGCTGGGCTGCGGCGGAGGCCTTGGCAGCCCCGCTCGGCGAGGCGCCGTCGTTGGTGTTCTCGCCCTGGTCGCCGGTGTTCCAGATGGCGCCCATGCCGGTGTAGGTGTTGGTCAGGACGGCGCGCAGCTTGTCACCGGGCAGCGACGAGTCCTCCCGGATGGCGATGTTGCCGCCGAGATCCTTGGCCAGTTGCTTGGCGGCATCGGAATCGGGGTCCTTGGCGAAGATCAGCGAGTCGAACTCGTCCATCGGCTCGTTGGACAGCTCGCCCTCCTTCCAGCCCTTGCCACCCAGCAGACCTGCGACGTTGGCGGCCAGTCCGTCGACGGTGCCGGCGTTGGTCACGTCGACGGTGGTATCCGAGCGGACGTCGGAGGAGTCGTTGCGGGACTCCTTGCCGAGCTCCTTGTCGACGAAGGTGTGCACCTGCTGCGGATCCACCTCGACCACCGACTGCATGCCGTCGTCGCTCCAGCCGTGCTCGGTGACCACCGGGATGGTGCTGAACTTGACGCTGCCGCCGGTCAGATCCTTCAGCCGGTCGGCCAGCGAGATGATGTCCCAACCGTCGTCGATGACCACCGAGCGGCTCATCGCCTGTTCGAGCTCCTTGAGCTTGCCCGGATTGGTCAGCGTGGAGGTGGAGAGGACCTTCTGGGCCAGGGCGGCCATGAAGACCTGCTGGCGGGTGATGCGGTCCAGGTCGCCGCGCGGCAGATCGTGCCGCTGGCGGACGAAGCTCAGCGCCTTGGGGCCGTTGAGGGTCTGCGTGCCCTTGCGGAAGCGCGCTCCCGAGAGCGGTTCGCGCACAGCGGCTTTGAGGCAGACGGGGACGCCGCCGACGGCATCGGTGAGCAGGGCGAAGCCGAGCAGACCCACCTCGGCGTAGTGATCGACGGTGACGCCGGTGAGATTGCCGACCGTCTCGATCAGCGTCTTGCGGCCGGCTTTGGCGCCGTCGGCCTCGGCCTGCTTCTCGCTCTCGCCGGACTCCACCGCTCGCCGGCGCACCCCTTCTTTGGTGGTGCCGTAGGCGGCGTTGATCTTGCTCATGCCCAGTCCCGGGACGTCGACGTAGGAATCGCGCGGGATGGAGATGGCGGTCGCGGCGCTGCCGTCCTTGGGGATCCGGATGAGCAGGATGGTGTCGGTGGAGGTGGTGATCTCGTCGCCCACCCGGAGCCACTTGAGCTCCTCCTCGCTGAGCGGGTTGCCCTTCGCGTCCAGCCGCGAGTCGGTGCCCACCAGCAGGATGTCCAGCGCGCCGTCGGACCCGCCGCCGCCCAGATCGAGGCCGCCGAGCAGGGTCACGCTGGAGTTGAGCGAGCGCAGCTGCGACCAGCCGTATCCGGTGACCACCAGGGCGGCGACGGTGAGCAGGGCCACGATCGCCCGGCCCAGGTTGGCCAGCGACCGGGGCCGCCGGCGGACCGTGGTGGCGAGGGTTCCGGCCGAGTTCAGCAGGCCGCGTGCGCCCGTGCCCGCAGCCCTGCCGAGGGCGGCCAGATCGCTCTTGAGAGTGCGGTGGCCGGTCGCGCCGGCGGCCGGGCGCGCGGCGGAATCCGTGCGGCGGGGCCGCGTGTGGATCTCGGCGGAGGTGCGCCGGGTGGTGCGGCGGCTGCGGGTGTCGACCGGCGCCGGCCGCCGGCGGCCGCGCTCGTCTCCTGAGGCCCCGGAGCGGCGGTCATCCGGTTGACCTGCTGCGGAGCGGGCGGTACGAGCTCGGCGCTCGTGGCCCTCGCGACGCTGATCCACCCTGACCCGTTCCCTTCGCTGTTGCTTGTGTGACACGTGTGAAATTCACAGTACCGGCGCCGCGGCGCACGGCGGGGGAGGCGGCGCCGGTGTCGCGCAGGTCGGCGGCCCCGCGCATGCGGCACCATGGTCGCCATGAACGATCTGCGTGTGTACATCGTCGGAGCCGCCGGACAGCTCGGCCGGGCTCTGGCGGCCACCAGGCCGGCGGCCGTGGAGGCGGTGCCGCTCACCTCGGCGGAGATCGACGTCACCGATCCGCTGTCGGTGGCCTCGGCGCTGGCCGGCGTCCGGGCCGGGGACGTGGTGATCAACGCCGCCGCCTACACCGACGTCGACGCCGCCGAAACCGAGGTGGCCGCGGCCACCGCGGTCAACACCGCCGGTCCGGGGAACCTGGCCCGGATCACCGCCGTGGCCGGGGCGCGCCTGGTGCACGTGTCCACCGATTACGTCTTCACCCCGGAACCCGGCCGCGACAGGCCCTTCGAGCCCGGCGAGGTGGCCGCCGATGCGCAGCCGGCCACCGTCTACGGGGCGACCAAACTGGCCGGGGAGCGGCTCGCCTCGGCGGTGGATCCGGACGCGGTGATCGTGCGCACCGCCTGGGTGTTCACCGGGAGCCCGGGGGCGGGCGACTTCGTGGCCACGATGCGCCGGCTCGAGGCGGAGAGGGAGACGATCTCGGTGGTCGACGACCAGCTCGGATCGCCGACCTACGCTCCCGACCTGGCGGCCGGGCTGTGGGAACTGGCCGGACTCGCACCGGCGCACTACCCGGCCGGCGCCGTGCTGCACGCCACCGGCGGCGGCCAGGGCACCTGGTTCGACCTGGCCCGTGCGGTGTTCGCCGGGCTGGGCGCCGATCCGCAGCGGGTGCAGCCGTGCACCACCGCCGACTTCCCGCGGCCGGCGCCGCGGCCGGCGTACTCGGTGCTCTCCGGGGCGTCGTGGGCGGCGGCGGGCCTCACACCGCTGCGTGACTGGCACGAGGCCGTCGCCGCCGCACTGGCCGATGCGGGCGTTGGTTAACCTATGGCGGTGACTTCCCAGCCAGCAGGCGAGACGGCCGAGCCCGTCATCGGCGTGGTGACCGTGACGTTCTCGTCGGGCGACTATCTGCGCAACTTCCTCGACACCCTCGCCTCGGCGACGACGGCGCGGGTGCAGGTGGTGGTGGCCGACAACGGCTCCGACGACGGCGCCCCCGAGCGCGCCGCGGAGCGCGACAACGTGACCCTGGTCCGCACCGGCGGAAACATCGGCTACGGCGCCGCGGTCAACCGCGGTGTGGCCGAGCTCCCCGGGGACGTCGAACTGATCGTGGTGGCCAACCCGGACATCGAATGGGCGCCCGGCGCCCTCGACGAGCTGCTCGCGGCCGCGCGGCGATGGCCGCGAGCCGGCAGCCTCGGACCGCTGATCCTCGAACCGGACGGCGCGGTGTACCCGTCGGCGCGGCGCGTCCCGGACTTGGTCTCCGGCAGCGCGCACGCGGTCCTGGGCAGCGTGTGGCCGGGCAATCCGTGGACGGTGGCCTACCGCAACGAGAACGACGACGCAGGCGAACGGCCGGTGGGCTGGCTCTCCGGCTCGTGCCTGCTGCTGCGGCGCACGGCGTTCGAGGGCGTCGACGGCTTCGACTCCCGGTACTTCATGTTCTTCGAGGACGTCGACCTCGGCGACCGGCTCACCCGGGCCGGCTGGCTGAACGTCTTCGTGCCGACGGCGCGGGCCACCCACGCCAAGAGTCACTCGGTGTCCCGGCACCCGGAGAAGATGATCCCGGCGCACCATGCGAGCGCCTACCGCTTTCAGGCCGACCGGCATCGCGGGCCGCTGTGGTCGCCGGTGCGTCTGGCCCTGCGGGCCGGACTGGCGGCCCGCTCCCGGCTGGCGGTGGCCGCCGCACGGCGCGAACAGCGTTCCTGATCCCGCCCGCATCCGGGCATGCGCGCATGCGCAGACGAGTAGACGACGAAAGGTTGTTCCGTGGCACCTGCAGTGCAGGCTCTGATCCTGGTGGGCGGCAAGGGAACCCGTTTGCGGCCGCTGACCCTCTCGGCGCCCAAACCGATGCTTCCTACCGCCGGTGTGCCGTTCCTGACTCACCTGCTGACCCGCATCCGCCAGGCCGGCATCACCGACGTGGTGCTGGGCACCTCGTACCAGGCGGAGGTCTTCAGCGAGTACTACGGTGACGGCTCCGAACTGGGGATGACGCTCACCTACGTCACCGAGAAGGATCCGCTGGGCACCGGCGGCGGCATCCGCAACGTCTACGACGTCCTCACCGCCGACACCGTCCTGGTCTTCAACGGCGACGTGCTCGGCGGCACCGACGTGCGCGAGGTGCTCACCACCCACCAGAACTCCGGGGCCGAGGTCACCCTGCACCTGGTCCGGGTGAGCGATCCGCGGGCCTTCGGCTGCGTCCCGACCGACGCCGACGGCCGCGTCACCGCCTTCCTGGAGAAGACCCAGGATCCGCCGACCAACCAGATCAACGCCGGCACCTATGTCTTCAACCGTTCGGTGATCGGCGAGATCCCGGCCGGCCGGCCGGTGTCGGTGGAGCGGGAGGTGTTCCCGCGGCTGCTCGCCGAGGGCCGGCACATCCAGGCCCACGTGGACAACGCCTACTGGCGCGACATGGGCACCCCGGAGGACTTCGTGCGTGGCTCGGCCGATCTGGTGCGCGGTATCGCGCCGTCGCCGATCCTGGCCGACGTCTGCGGTGAGTCGCTGGTCAAAGCCGGCGCCGAGGTGGCGCCGAGCGCCGTGCTGATCGGCGGCACCGTCGTGGGCGCCGGGGCCACGGTGGGACCGGGCGCCCGGCTCGACGGCGCGGTGATCTTCGACGATGCGGTGATCGAGGCCGGTGCGGTGGTCGAGCGCAGCATCGTCGGCTTCCGGGCCCGGCTCGGCCGCGGCAGCCTGGTCCGCGACACCGTGATCGGCGACGATGCCCACGTCGGCGGCCGCTGTGAGCTGCTCCGCGGCGCCCGGGTGTGGCCGGGCGTGCACATCCCGGACAGCGGGATCCGCTTCTCCACCGACGTCTGACGCCGGTGGCGCGGCTCAGAGCTCGTCGCTGCGGGCCTTGGCCGCGGCCAGCAGCCCGGTGCCCACCGGCACCACGGCCGGCAGCAGCCGGTCGTCCTCGGCGATGAGCGAGGCCGCCTCGCGGACGGCGAGGGTCCGCGGATCGGTCGACGCCGGATCGGCGACGGTCCCGTCGGCCGAGGCGTTGGCCACCACCAGCACCCCGCCCGGACGCAGGATACGCACACCCTCGGTGATGAACACCGGATAGCTCAGCAACGGGCCGTCGACGAAGACCACGTCGTAGGACTCGTCGGCGAGCCGGGTGAGCACGTCGCCGGGCATACCGGTGATCAGCCGGGTGCGCCCCGGGGCGATCTGGGCGTCGGCGAAGGCCTCCCGGGCGGCGCGGTGATGCTCCGGCTCCGGGTCGATGGTGGTGAGCACGCCGCCGTCGGGCATGCCGGCCAGCAGCCACAGCCCGCTGACCCCGGCTCCGGTGCCGATCTCCACCACGTGGCGCGCATCGGTGATCCGGGTGAGCAGTGAGAGCAGGGCGCCGGTGGCCGGGGAGACGGCGGTGGCGCCGAGTTCCTCGGCGCGGGCGCGGGCGGCCCGCAGCGCGTCGTCCTCCATGATCGCCGCGTCCGCGTAGGCGTTCAGGTCGGATTTCGGCGCAGGCGTGTCAGTCATGTGAATGAGGGTGCCACGGGCCCGCTGACCTGCGCGGGCAACGCGCCGAGCAGGGGCGAGATCGCCGCCCGGACGCGGCCGGCGACACATCCTCAGGAAACCCTCAGGCCGGTAACAGGGCGACCACACTCCGGTACGAGAGGCTGAGCCTCGAGATCGGCGACGAGCCGGCGCGGAACAACCCGGCACGCCGCGGCGTTCCACGCACTACAGCGTCCGGCCGGACGCGCAGGAAAGGACCACTGAGCACCGTTGAAGACCCTGCACAAGGACGTTTCCAGCTCCTTCACCGGCACCGCGGGATTCGATGCCACAGGTGACCGCGGCCTGATGCCGTCCTGGGACGAACTGGTCGCCGAGCACGCGGACCGCGTCTACCGGCTGGCCTACCGGCTGTGCGGCAACCAGCACGACGCCGAGGACCTCACGCAGGAGACCTTCATCCGGGTGTTCCGGTCGCTGCAGAACTATCAGCCGGGCACCTTCGAGGGCTGGCTGCACCGCATCACCACCAACCTGTTCCTGGACATGGTGCGCCGGCGCAACAAGATCCGGATGGAGGCCCTCGAGCCGTCCTACGAGCGGATCCCCACCGACACGCCCGATCCGCAGCAGGCCTTCGCCGATGCCAATCTGACGCCCGACCTGCAGAGCGCCCTGGACTCGCTGAGCCCGGAGTTCCGGGCCGCCGTGGTCCTCTGCGACATCGAAGGACTGTCCTACGAGGAGGTGGGCACCACGCTGGGCGTGAAGATGGGCACGGTGCGCAGCCGGATCCACCGCGGTCGCCAGGCCATCCGCGAACACCTCGCCGCGCAGGGCTACACCGACAGCCGTTCGGTGGCCGTGGGGGCCGGGGCCTGAATCGCAGGACGAGTCCGCGCGTGGCCGGATCGGGTTTTCCGATATCCTCGTCTGCAGACATGGCCGAGCGGACCGGGAAGAAGGTGGCGCGCGTGGGACTCGATCGAGGTTCGCGGGGCGGACGGTGGGCGCCGATTCCGGCGTCGATCACCCCCGATCCCCACCATCGGCTCACGCAGGGCTTCGCTCCGACCGAACACCTCGCGGCCGATGCCGTCGTCGCCTACGTCGACGGGGTGCTCGGCGGTACCGCGGCCGCCCGCGCCAACGCGCATCTGCGTGACTGCGGTCAGTGCGCGGCCGACGTGGACGCCCAGGCCAAGGCTCGGCGTGCACTGCGCTCCGCCGGTGACCGGGTGCCGCTCCCGCCCGGGCTGCTGGGCCAGCTCAGCGCCATACCGACCCGGGAGATCGACATGCGCGCGGTCTTCGCCCGCGGGCACGCCGACCGGACCGGCGATGCGCAGCGACGGAATCGGGACAGCTGATCCGTGACCGAACCTCGTGAATGGTCTGCCCGATCCGGCGACGACGCCGCCGCGCGGCCGGACGGTCCGCCGCGCCCGGCCGCACCGGCACCGGTACCCGAGCAGGTCACGGCCGTCTTCGGGCGGCCCGACGGGGTCACCGGCTCGTTCTCCCCGGAGGCCGCACCCGCCGACCGTCCGCAACCGCAGCTCGCGGACCCCGATCCGGTCCTGGCCGAGGCCTTCGCGCGGCCGGCCGGCTCGTCGGAGGGGCTGCAGCGCGATCCGTACGCGACCTTCGGGCGCGAGGACGCCGATCCGGAACCGGCCGACCCGTGGCGGGACCCGGACAGCGGCGCCTTCCTCGACGGTCCGGCCCTGACCGATCCGCAGACCGAGGCGCCGACCGTGGCCGGTCCCAAACTCGGGCTGCGCGAACTGCTCTTCGGCGGCCGCGTCCACTGGTGGGCGCTGGCCAGCCTGGCGATGGTGGCACTGCTGGTGGGTCTGATCGGCGGCCTGATGGGCCGCTGGACGGCCGAGGCGGTGCCCCCGCTCAACGCCGACACCGTCTCCCTGAACGTGGACGACTCCGCGGCGTCGTCGGATTCGCCGATCGCTCAGGTCGCCAAGGAGTTCGCTCCGGCCGTGGTGATGATCGAGGTGCGCACCGCCGCCGGCGGCGGCACCGGCTCGGGCTTCGTCATCGACAAGCTCGGCTACATCGTCACCAACAACCACGTGGTCTCGATGGCCGCGACCGACAAGTCCGCCAAACTCGAAGTGGTCTTCTCCGACCACCACCGGGTGCCGGCCCGCGTCGTCGGCCGCGACCCGAAGACCGACCTGGCCGTGGTCAAGGTGGACGACGTGGAGAATCTCAAGGTCGCCGAATTCGGCAGTTCCAGCAAGCTGGAGATCGGCCAGCAGGTGATCGCCTTCGGCGCGCCCCTCGGCCTCGACCGCACGGTCACCACCGGCATCGTCAGCGCCATGGGCCGCGCGGTGCCGCTGCGGCCCGACGCCGAATCCGACACCGACACCGTCGTCGACGCCATCCAGACCGATGCCGCGATCAACCCCGGCAACTCCGGCGGCCCGCTGGTCGACGGCCAGGGCCGGGTGGTCGGGGTGAACACCGCCATCGCCTCCGGAGCCGGCGGATCGATCGGCCTGGGCTTCGCGATCCCGTCCGACGAGGCGGTGCCGGTGGTCGAACGGCTGATCAAGGACGGCAAGATCAATCACCCGCAGATCGGCATCACCGCCGACACGGTCCGCAACGACAAGGTCTACGGCGCCCGGATCAAGGACGTCGTGGCCGGCGGACCGGGCGCAGCGGCCGGGCTGAAGGAGAACGACGTGATCACCGGCTTCGACGGCCGGACCATCGAGGGCGCCGACGAATTGACGGTGGCCGTCCGGACGTCGAAAATCGGTAAGCAGGTGAAAATCACCTACTGGCGGGACGGTCGTACCTTCGACGGTGAGATCACCCCGCGCAGCGACTAGGCGTGAAGGTCCGGTAGCCGATGTTCCAGAGCGTGGGATGGGCGGAGATCCTCATCCTGGTGGTCGCGGCCCTGGTGATCCTGGGCCCCGAGCGGCTGCCCGGGGCGATCTCCTGGGTGATGAACGCCTTCCGCAAGGTCAAGGACTATGCCGGCGGCGCCTCCAACGAGCTGCAAGATCAGCTCGGCACCGACTTCGACTCCATCCGCGAACCGATCGCGCAACTCAACGAACTGCGGCAGATGACCCCGCGGGCGGTGATCACCAAACACCTCTTCGACGGCGACTCGTCGACGCTCGACTCGATGGAATCGGAGATGGGCCGGCTCGAGTCGTCGGTGCGCGACTCGCTCAGCGATGTGCCGACCACCTCCCGCCCGGCCGGCCCGCGCCCGGCCGCCGGCCGGAACCACGAGCCGCAGCCGCCCGCCGTCCGCGAACCGGCTGCTCAGCCGAAGGCCGCGCCGGTCGCGCGCAGGCACGACGTCACCGACTGGGACGCCACCTGACCGGACCGCACCTGTGCGCCCCGGCCGGGGCGCGGCGGTGCCCCCCCCAGCCGGGTGTGCCCCCAGTCCGGTGTGTATCGGTGCGGTGTGGATCAGTGCCGGGTGGTGTCGATGCCCAGGCTCATGCCGGCCAGGCCGCGGCGACGGACCGCCAGCCGGTCGGCGATCGCCCGCAGTGCACTGCCGGCGGGGGAGTCGGGGGCGGCGAGCACCACCGGCGTACCGGCGTCTCCGCCTTCGCGCAGTGCCTGCTCGAGCGGCACCTGGCCGAGCAGCTCCACCTCGGCGCCCACGGCCCGGGTCAGCCGTTCGGCGACCCGCTGCCCGCCGCCGGAGCCGAACGGCTCCATCCGGCTGCCGTCGGGCAGTTCCATCCAGGACATGTTCTCCACCACGCCGAGCACCTTCTGGCGGGTCTGCAGGGCGATCGCGCCGGCCCGCTCGGCCACCTCGGCCGCAGCCTGCTGCGGCGTCGTGACCACCAGGATCTCGGCCCCCGGAATCAGCTGGGCGATGGAGATGGCCACGTCACCGGTGCCGGGCGGCAGATCCAGCAGCAGCACGTCCAGATCGCCCCAGTAGACGTCGGCGAGGAACTGCTGCAGTGCACGGTGCAGCATCGGGCCGCGCCAGGTGACCGGGGTGTTGCCGTCGGTGAACTGGCCGATCGAGATGAACTTGACCCCGTGGCTCACCGGCGGCACGATCATCTGCTCGACCTGGGTGGGCTTGGTCTCGCTGCCCAGCATGCGGGGGACGCTGTGGCCGTAGATGTCGGCGTCGAGAACCCCCACCGACAGCCCGCGAGCGGCGAGCGCGGCCGCCAGATTCACGGTGATCGACGATTTGCCGACACCGCCCTTGCCGGAGGCGATCGCGTACACCCGGGTCATGTTCCCCGGCTTGGAGAACGGGATCTCCGGCTCGGCGCGGTCGCCGCGCAGCTTCTTGCGCAGCGCGGTGCGCTGCTCGTCGTCCATCACGTCCAGTTCCACCCGCACCTCGCCGACGCCGGGCACGTCCGCGACGGCGGTGCGCACCCGATCGGAGATCTCGGTGCGCATCGGGCAGCCGGAGGTGGTCAGATAGACGCCAACGTCGACGCTGCCGTCCTGGCCGATCGACACCGATTTCACCATGTCCAGCTCGGTGAGCGGTTTGCCCAGTTCCGGGTCGGAGACCCGGCTGAGCGCAGAGCGAACGGCGGATTCGGTGGGTGTGGCAGTGGAACTCACAACCCCCAGCCTAGCCCAGGTGAAAAGCGGGCGTCCGAGGCCCCGGACGCCGGCCGGTCAGCGCTGCGCGGTGGTGCGCTTGGCGGTGGTGGTCGGCGACGCCTTCTTGGTGTTCGGCGCCTGCTTCTTGGGAGCCGGCTTCTGCTGCGGCTGGCCGGGGATGATGTCGGCGGGGATGCACAGCGCACCCAGGCACTGCTGCTCCGGGGTGGTCTTCTTGGGCTTCGAGGACTTCGGGGCCGACGAGTCGGGCGCCGTCGAGGACTTGTCGTCCTTCTTCTTGTCGTCCTTCTTCTTCTTGTCGTCGGCCTTCTTCTTGTCCGGCTTCTCGGCGTCGTCGCCGGCGCTCATCTCGGGGATGCCGCCGGTGGGCACCACGCCGGTGGCGTAGGCCACGGCCCAGCCCAGCACGTTGTTGGCGTAGGCGACCGAGCGGTTGTAGCGCAGCACCGCCGAGACCCGGGTGCCCTCGGCCATGATGTCGGTGACCCCGGCGCACAGGTAGCGGCCGGCGGCGTAGGTGGCGTCGAAGATGTTGTCCGGGTCGGCCTTGCCGTCGCCGTTGGCGTCCGCGCCCCAGCTGGCCCAGGTGCTCGGAATGAACTGCATCGGGCCCATCGCCCGGTCGTGGCTGCTGTCGCCGTCGTATTTGCCGCCGTCGGTGTCGGTGATCACGGCGTTGCCGGCCAGCGAGCCGTCGAGCACCGGACCGCGGATCTTGGTTCGGGTGTTGCCGTAATCGTCGACGTTGCCACCGCCGGCGTGACCGGATTCGATGCGGCCGATGCCGGCGAGCAGATACCAGGGCAGTTTGCACTGCGGGCTCTCGGCGGCCACCCGGTTGGCGGCCAGCTTGTAGGCCTGCAGCACCACGCCGGGGATGCCCAGCGGCCCCGACGGCAGATTCGCGGCGATCCGGAACTGCGGATCGGCGGCAGCGGCCCGTTCGGCGGGCGGCGCGAAGCCGCGCAGCGGGGCGGTGCGCGCCGGAACGGCCTCGGCGAGTGTGCGCCCGCCGTCATCGGTGATCGTGCTCTGATAGGCGGCGGTGGCGGTGCCCGCGGGCGTGCTGGCGGTGGCTCCGGTGAGCATGACGGCGCCGACGGCGGCTACTCCGGTGGTCACGGCGACGCCGCGCCAGGGCAGGGCGGCACTCGTGCGGCGCTGTCCCCGCCAGAAACTGATCCCCATAAGCTCGTCTGACTCCGAAAGCCTCGTCTGTTCGCACCGGTGTCGATTCCCCCGGTCCTGGCTGTGACACAGCATACAGGTTTGTCTCGGCCGGGGAACCGGCTCCCCGGGACCTGCTCGGCGGCGACCGGCGGTCAGTCGTCCCGCTGGGCGGTATCGGCGCCGGTCACCGCGGTGGTCTGCGCGCGCTCGCGCTGCCGGGAGTCGAGTCGTTCGACCAGATCATCGAGCAGATCGTCGAGCTCGCGGCGCAGGTAGTCGCGGGTGACCGTGTCGCCGACGGCCAGCCGGACCGCGGCCAGCTCGCGGGCCAGGAACTCGGTGTCGTCCTTGGTCTGGGCGGCCCGGCGCCGGTCCTCGTCGAGCGAGACCCGGTCCCGGTTCTCCTGCCGGTTCTGCGCCAGCAGGATCAGCGGGGCGGCGTAGGCGGCCTGGGTGGAGAACGCCAGGTTGAGCAGGATGAAGGGGTACGGATCCCAGTTCCAGCTGAAGGCGCCGATGTTGAGCAGGATCCAGACGATCACGACGACGGTCTGGATCGCCAGATAGCGGCCGGTGCCCAGGAAGCGGGCGACCCGTTCGGCGTAGAGCCCCACCGCGTCGCCGTCGAAGCTCACCTGCAGCCTGCGGCGGCCCTCGCTGGGAGTGTCCAGGCGGCGCGGGCTCATCGCAGTTCGGCCTCCGGTTCCTGTTCGCGCCAATCACTGGGCAGCATCGCGTCGAGCAGGTCGTCCACGGCCACCGCGCCGAGCAGATGTCCCTCGTCGTCGACCACCGGCGCGAGGACCAGGTTATAGGTGGCGAAGAAGCGCGTCATCTTCTCCAGCGAGTCGTCCGGGTGCAGGCGGGGCACGTCGGCGTCCAGGATGCCCGCCACCAGGTTGGCCGGCGGTTCGCGCAGCAGCGGCTGCGTGTGCACCGAGCCCAGGAATTTGCCGGTGGGTGTGCTGGTGGGCGGCCGGACGACGAAGACCATGCTGGCGCCGGCCGGGTTGATGTCCGGGTTGCGGATGTGTGCGAGCGCCTCGGCGACGGTGGCCGCGGCCGAGACGATGATCGGCTCGGGGGTCATCACGCCGCCGGCGGTGTCGGGGGAGTGCAGCATGAGCCGGCGCACCGGCTCGGACTCCTCCGGGTCCATCCGCGAGAGCAGGGCCTCGGCCTCGGTCGCGGGCAGTGCTGCGAGCAGGTCGGCCACATCGTCGGGGTCCATCGCCTCGAGCACGTCGGCCGCGCGCGACGGTTTCAGCTCGGCGAGCAGATCGGTCTGATCGTCGGTGGGCATCTCCTGCAGCACGTCGGCCAGCCGCTCGTCGTCGAGGGCCGCGGCCAGCTCGTTGCGCCGGGTCTCGGGCAGCTCGCGCAGAGCGTTGGCGACGTCGGCCGGGCGCATGCCCTCGAACTGGCTCAGTGCCAGCTCCACACCGTGCCCGGGCCGGTTCAGGTTCAGCCGGTTGAGGCCGTGCACGTGATTCCACGGCACCACCACGGTTTCGCCGCGCCGGCGCAGCCGGCCCTTGCGGGTGGTGCGCAACGCCACCCGCGACACCAGCCAGTCGGTGCGGGCGCGCTCGATCTCCAGATCGACCACGGTGAGCTCGGTGCCGTGCTGCTCGGGCAGGTCGGGATCGTCGATCCGCACCCGCGAGTCGAGGATCTGGCCCACCGCGAGGGCCTCGTTGGGCCGCAGGTGCAGACTGCGCAGATTCACCCGGCCGGTGGTCAGCGTGACCGCATCGGCCTCGATACTGGTCACCCGGAGCATCGGCACGAAGATCCGGCGACGGGTGGTCAGCTCCACGGCCAGGCCGAGGGCGCGGGGGCGGTGGCCGGGCAGCGACATCGAGATCACCACGTCCCGGACGCGCCCGATTGATTCGCCGTCGGGGCCCAGCACCGTCAAACCGACTAATCTGGCGACGAAGACCTTGAGCGCTGTGGTCATGGGCCTAGCGTAGAAGGTGACTGCTCGGAAGCGGAGGAACCGACCATGACCAATCCGATGAGACCGGCCATGCCGGGACTGCCGACCAAGCCGCAGGGCTGGCCGGTGGGCTCGTACGACACCTACGAGCAGGCGCAGCGGGCGGTGGACTATCTGTCCGACAACGAATTCCAGGTGGAGAAGATCACCATCGTGGGCGTGGACCTGATGCAGGTGGAGAAGGTGCTCGGCCGGCTCACCTGGGGCAAGGTGGTCGGCGGGGGCCTGGTCTCGGGCGCCTGGCTGGGTCTGTTCTTCGGTCTGCTGGTCAGTCTGTTCGTCACGAACAGCGACATCTGGGTGCCGATCGTCTACGGTCTGATCGCCGGCATGGTCTTCGGCGTGATCAGCACGGCGATTCCGTATGCCGCCACCCGCGGACAGCGCGACTTCAGCTCCACCATGCAACTGGTGGCCGGGCGCTACGACGTGCTCTGCGAGCCGGACAGCGCCGAGCGCGCCCGGGACATGCTCGCCAAGCTCGCGCTCTAGCCCCCGGGCCGGGCCCGCGGGCCCACCGGCGCCGCCGGACACGCCGGATGCATTCCGTTTGTGTGGGTCGCCTCACTCCGCTGGGTTAACCTATGCCGCACAGCACGATTCACAGGTGATCTTCAGGTGCGCGCAACGGTGCGGCGCCGTGAGGCGAGCAGGAGGAGTCCGGCGAGATGAATCTTGAGGTTCCTTCCCGACGCGGGCGGCGACGCCGGCTGGGTGTGCGCCTGGGGGCGGCCGCACTCGCCGCCGCGGCGGCCATCCCGGCGCTGACCGCGTGCAGCGACAGCTATGAGGCCGGCGTCATCAACATCTACGCCCCGGCCGACGGTTTCGACTTCATCACCCAGGTGGCCGAGACCTGTTCGGCGGATTCGGGCGGTCAGTACCGGATCGCCACGCACATGCTGCCCAAGGAGGCCGACGGTCAGCGTCTGCAGCTGGCCCGCCGTCTCGCCGGCAACGACCACCGCATGGATCTGATGGCGATGGACGTGGTGTGGACCGCCGAATTCGCCGACGCGGACTGGCTGGTGCCGGTGCCCGACGATCTGGCGGCCGGCCTCGAGAAGACCAATCTCGGCGGCCCGCTGGAGACCGCGAAGTGGCAGCGCGAGGACGACGCGGCCAAGCGGCTCTACGCGGTGCCGATCTGGACCAACACCCAGTTGCTCTGGTACCGGCCGGATCTCATGCGCACATCGCTCGGCTCGGCGAAGCCGCCGCAGACCTGGGATGAGATGCTCTCGGACACCAAGCGCATCGGCGAGGCCGGCGGACCGCGGCAGATCCTGTTGCAGGCCAAGCAGTATGAGGGCCTGATGGTGTGGTTCAACTCGCTGCTGGCCTCGGCCGGCGGCAGTGTGCTCGATCCGGACGATCCGACGAAGGTGACGCTGACCGACACCCCCGAACACCGCGCGGCCACCGTCGAGGCGCTGCGGGTGATGAAGGCCGTCGCCACCGCCCCGGGCCACGATCCGTCGATCACCAACTCCGACGAGAGTTCGGCGCGCACCGGGATGGAGCGCGGCGACGGCGCCTTCGAGATCAACTGGCCGTTCGTCTTCGCCGGCGCGCGGGAGAACGGTGTGGCCGGCGAGGCCCCCTTCCTGGGCGACTCGCTGGTTCGGTACCGCTCGATCGTCGAGGCCGCGGCGGACAATCCGACCGATCCTCAGCTCGAGACGGTCAACAACGCCCTGCGCAAGCGCTTCAACTTCGCGTTGTATCCGGGGATCTCGGACGATCTGCCCGCCCGCTCCACCCCGGGCGGCCTGAACATCGGCGTGGCCTCGACCAGCAAGCAGGCTGATCTGGCGTTCACCGCCGCCAAGTGCCTGACCAGCGCCGACGCCCAGAAGATCTACGCGGTGCAGGGCGGTACCCCGCCGACCATCGCCTCGCTCTACGACGATCCGGACTTCAAGATCGTCTACCCGATGGGCGACGACATCCGCGATCAGCTCGAGGCCGACCGCGCCGCGCCCCGCCCGGCGTCGCCGCGGTACCAGGAGATCTCGACGGCCGTGACCGCCGCGCTCAGCCCGGTCGGCTCGTGGAACCCGGAGAAGATGGCCGATGAGCTCGCCACCCAGGTGAAGCGCGCGGTCAAGGGAGAGGGGATCGTGCCGTGACCAGTGGACCCCATGACGGCGACGGCCCGCAGGGCCGCGACCAGCACCCGCCGGTGCACTCGGACATCTGGGTGCCGCCCGAGCAGCTGAACCGGCCCGCCGCCGACCGGCCCGCCGCCGAGGTTCCGGCGGCCGCGGCCGCCGGCGCCGGCGCAGCAGGCGGGACCGCGGTGCTCGATCAGTCCCCGCCCGCCGCACCGGCCGGCCGGCACGGCAGCACCGACCGCCGGCGGTCCGAGCGCCGCCTGGCCTACTGGCTGGTGGCCCCGGCCGCCGTGGTGATGGCACTGGTCACCGGCTATCCGATCGTCTACGCGATCTGGCTCTCGCTGACGGATGCGAACCTGCGCGATCCGGGCGAGCAGAAGTTCGTCGGCCTCTCCAACTACGGCACGGTGCTCTCGAGTAACTACTGGTGGACGGCCCTGGCGGTGACGGTCTGCATCACGGTGGTCTCGGTGCTCATCGAGCTGGTGCTGGGCATGGCCATCGCGATGGTCATGCACCGGGCGATGTTCGGCAAGGGCCTGGTGCGCACCGTGGTGCTGATCCCGTACGGCATCGTCACCGTCGCCGCGGCCATCTCCTGGAAGTACGCGTGGACGCCGGGGACGGGCTATCTGGCCAATCTGCTGCCCGACGGCAGCGCGCCGCTCACCGAGCAGATCCCGGCCCTGTCGATCGTGGTGCTCGCCGAGGTCTGGAAGACCACCCCGTTCATGGCACTGCTGCTGCTGGCGGGTCTCGCGCTGGTGCCCGACGATCTGCTCAAGGCCGCCCAGGTGGACGGCGCCGGAGCCTGGACGCGGCTGTTCCGGATCACCCTGCCGCTGATGAAGCCGGCCATCCTGGTGGCGCTGCTCTTCCGCACCCTGGACGCCTTCCGGATCTTCGACAACATCTACGTGCTCACCGCCGGCAACCACGACACCGGATCGGTGTCGATGCTCGGCTACAACAACCTGTTCAAAGCGTTCAACCTCGGCGTCGGCTCCGCGATCAGCATTCTGATCTTCCTGTGCGTGGCCATCATCGCCGGGATCTTCATCAAGGGCTTCGGCGCTTCCGCGCCCGGTTCCGACGACGAGGGGAGATAGCCGACCATGAGCTCGCTGAACCGGCGACGGGCCGGCTGGACCATCGTCAACCTGCTGGTGGTGCTGTACGCGGTGATTCCGCTGTGGTGGATCATCAGCCTGTCGTTCAAGTCCACCGGCACGGTGACCGACGGCAACTTCATTCCCACGTCGTGGACGCTGGAGAACTACCGGAACATCTTCGACACCGGCTTCTTCACCTCGGCGCTGATCAACTCGATCGGCATCGGCCTGATCACCACCGCCATCGCCGTGGTGCTGGGCACGATGGCCGCCTACGCCATCGCCCGCCTGGAGTTCCGCGGCAAGAAGCTGCTGGTGGGTGCGGCGCTGCTGATCGCGATGTTCCCGCAGATCTCGCTGGTGACGCCGCTGTTCAACATCGAGCGCCGGATCGGGCTGTTCGACACCTGGCTGGGCCTGATCCTGCCGTACACCGCCTTCGCGCTGCCGCTGGCGATCTACACCCTCTCGGCCTTCTTCCGGGAGATCCCGTGGGATCTGGAGAAGGCGGCCATGATGGACGGCGCCTCGCCCACCCAGGCCTTCCGCCGGGTGATCGTGCCGCTGGCCGCCCCCGGGGTGGTGACCTCGGCGATCCTGGTGTTCATCTTCGCCTGGAACGACCTGCTGCTGGCTCTGTCGCTGACCTCCACGGACCGGGCCCAGACGGCGCCGGTGGCGATCGCCAACTTCACCGGGGTCAGTCAGTTCGAGGAACCGACCGGAGCGATCGCCGCGGCCGCGGTGGTCATCACCATCCCCATCATCATCTTCGTGCTCTTCTTCCAACGTCGTATCGTGGCCGGTCTGACCTCCGGCGCGGTGAAGGGATAACCCATGGCCGACATCGTTCTGGACAACGTCTCCAAGCAGTACCCGGACGGCTCGACGGCCGTGGAGGGCGTGAATCTGCAGATCGCCGACGGCGAGTTCGTCATCCTGGTGGGCCCGTCGGGCTGCGGCAAGTCGACGACGCTGAACATGATCGCCGGCCTCGAGGACATCACCGGCGGTGACCTGTTCATCGGCGGCGAGCGGATGAACGACGTGGCGCCCAAGGACCGCGACATCGCGATGGTCTTCCAGAGCTACGCGCTGTACCCGCATATGAGCGTCCGGCAGAACATCGCCTTCCCGCTCTCGCTGGCCAAGCTGCCCAAGGCCGAGATCGCGCAGAAGGTGGACGAGGCCGCGCGGATTCTGGATCTGACCGAGCTGCTCGACCGCAAGCCCGCCAACCTGTCCGGCGGCCAGCGTCAGCGTGTGGCCATGGGCCGGGCGATCGTGCGGTCGCCGAAGGTCTTCCTGATGGACGAGCCGCTGTCGAACCTCGACGCGAAACTGCGCGTGCAGATGCGCACCGAGATCGCCCAGCTGCAGGCGCGGATCGGCACCACCACGGTGTACGTGACCCACGATCAGACCGAGGCGATGACCCTCGGTGACCGGGTCGTGGTGATGAGCAAGGGCCGGGTGCAGCAGGTCGGCGCCCCGCAGGAGCTCTACGACCATCCGCTGAACCTGTTCGTGGCGGGGTTCATCGGCTCCCCGGCGATGAACTTCGTCCCCGGCCGGCTCACCGAGCACGGGGTGGAGTCGGTGATCGGCGAGATCGCCCTGCCCGACCACCGGGAGCTGCTGGCCAGGGCCCAGGAGGTGGGCAGCGACGGTCACGTGCTGCTGGGCATCCGGCCCGAGCACTTCGCCGACGCGGCCCAGATCGATCCGGCGCTGCTGCCGCACTGCAAGGTCTTCGAGGCCGGAGTGGACTTCGTCGAGTCGATGGGCTCGGACAAGTACTACTACTTCACGCTCGAGGCGCCGGGCGGATCGGCGGAGGTCCTCAACCGGCTGGCCGAGGACATCGGCGCGTCCACCCAGGGAGGCCAGAAGGTGGCCCGGCTGCTGCCGACCACCACGGTGCCGCGCGGCGGCACCGTCTCGCTGGCCTTCGAGCCGCGGCTGATGCACGTCTTCGACACCGCCTCCGGACTCTCGCTGCGCTGATCACACCGTGCCCTCGACACCCGAACTGGTGACGGCCGAGCTGGGCCGCGCCTTCAGCAGCACCCCGCAGCGGGCCTCGGTGACCTTCCTGGGTGTGGAGCCGATCGACGTCCTGCGTTTTCCGGTCGACGGCCCGGACGGGCCCGAGGTGGTCTTCGCGACGGTCGGCTGCGCGCGGCACCCGATGCACGATCCGTCCGATCCGGCCCCCGATCCGGTGCGCGGACCGCGCGCCGAACTGGTGGTGCGGATGCGCGCGGTGATGCCGGCTCCGGGCCTGCACCGGTCGCTGGCGACGGTGGCGGCGGCGCCGGCGGTGGAGGGGCTGGTGCTGGCACCCGACTCGCTGATCGACCTGGGGGAGCCGTTGTGGACCGGAGCGATCTGTTCGGCCTTCCTGCTCGAGCCGGACGAACTGGCCGACCTGGAGCTGCCCGAGCCGTCCGACCCGGTGCAGTTCCTGCGCGCCGTGCCGATCACCGCCAACGAGGCGGCGTGGGTCCGGCTCAAAGGCGCCGACGCGCTGCGTGAGGCCTGGGCGGAGGGCGACGTGGACATCACCGACCCGCGCCGGGGCGGCGTCACCCCGTCCTGAGGTGGTTCCGGCCGCGCCGGCTCAGAGCCAGCCGTTGCGGTGGAAGGTGCGGTAGAGCAGGAAGCAGATCCCGGCCAGCACCAGCAGCACCACCGGGTACGAGTAGTCCCAGCTCAGTTCCGGCATATTGTCGAAGTTCATGCCGTACACGCCGGCGATCATGGTCGGGGCCGCGGCGATCGCGGCCCACGCCGAGATCTTGCGCATGTCGGTGTTCTGCTGAATGCCCACCTTGGTGGCGGCGGCGTTCATCAGCGAGGTGAGCCGCTCGTCGAACTCGCTGACCAGCTCGACCACCGTGGACAGATGGTCGGCGACGTCGCGGAAGTGCCGGCGATGCTCCTTGTCGGAGAACGACTCCGGCAGTCCGGCCGCACCCAGTTCGGCGTGCGGGGCGCCCGGTCCGCCGGTCCCGCCGGCGAGCCAGGAGAGTGGACCGGTCAGCGGCACCGCCGCCCGGCGCATCTCCAGGATCTCGCGTTTGAACAGGTAGACCACGTCGATGCCGACGTTGTTCGCGGCCGTCCCGAAGACGGCCTCCTCGATCTCGTCGACGTCCGACTGGATCTGGCCGACCAGATCCAGGTAGCTGTCGACGACGTGGTCGGCGATCGCGTGCACCACGGTGGCCGGCCCGTGCGAGAGCCGCTGCGGATGATCGGCCAGCCGTTCGCGGACCCCGGCGAGCTGGGTGTGCTCGCCGTGCCGGACGGTGATCACGAAGTTCGCGCCGGCGAGCACCATGATCTCCCCGGCCTCGACCACGTCGCCGCCGGCCTGCGGCAGGTTCTCGTGCGGCAGGTAGCGCATCGAGCGCAGCACCAGGAACAGGGTGTCGCCGTAGAGCTCGAGCTTGGGCCGCTGATGTGCGTTCACCGCGTCCTCGACCATCAGCGGGTGCAGGCCGAAGGTCTGGGCCACCGACTCCATCTGGTGGTCGTCGGGAGCGTGCAGGCCCAGCCAGACGAAACCCTCGCCGGTTTCGGCGACCGTGCGGGCGGCCTCCCGGTAGTCGTGGTGTCCGGGCAGCCGCCGGCCGTCGACGTAGACGCCGCAGTCCACCACCGCCCGGGCCGCCGGCACCGGCGGCGGGACGGGGGAGCGGTGATCGGCGGACCGTCGGCTGGACGGGCCGAGTGATCCGGGACGTGGAATGGACGGCACGAGGAGGATCGTACCGACCGGCATGCTCTAACGTTGGCAGCGATGAAGACCTGGTTGCGTCCCCTCACCGTATTCGCCGCCGCGCTGCTGGCGCTGTCCGTGCTGACGGCGTGCGACTCCGACGATCCGGAGCCGCTGCGGATCGGCGCCTCCGCCGATCCGGCGTTGCAGGCCGCGGCCGGGGTGTACGCCTCGGTGCTCAGCCGCAGCGGGCGGCGGGCGGTGCTCGTGGACCGGCGGGACACCGAACCGGCCCTGCTCGACGCCACGGCGGTGGGCGCGGTGGACCTGTTCCCGGCGTTCACCGGTGAGCTGCTGGACCTGCTGAGCTCGTCGCCGGTGGCCTACGGCGGCGACGAGCTGATCGCCGAGGTCAGTCGGGCACTGCCGCAAGGGGTGTCGATCGGCGATCCGACGCAGGCGGGCAACCGTCCGCAGCTGCTGATCGCCGCCGCCCTGCGCGACCGCTACGGGGTGGACGATCTGGCCGGCTGCGGAGCCCTGCCGGCCGGCCTGCCGCTGGTGACGATCGACGGCGTCGACGACGACGTCCTCGGGGCGTTCGCGGCGTGCCGGCCGGGACCGGTCACCCGGCTCGCCTCGGCGCAGGAGGTCCTCGCGCGGGTGTCCGGCGGTGAGGCGCTTGGGGTGCTGCCCGCCCTGGACACCGCGGCCGCGGAGGCCGCCGGACCGGACGCACAGAACGGCCCCGAGGTGCAGGCGCTGTCGGCCGACGGTGCGCCGCGGGCGCAGACGCTGCTGCCGGTCTACCGCAGCGCTGCGCTCACCCGGAATCAGCTCAAGGCGTTGAGCCGGGTGGCCGGCGAGCTCAGCACCGCCGACCTGGCCGAGCTGGCCGGCAAAGTCCGCGGCGGCGCCGATCCGGCCGCCGTCGGCCGGGAATGGGTCGGTACTCACGGCGTGTGACGGCACCGGCAGACGGCGAGCGCCGCCGTCTCCCCTGTGAGGGAGGCCGGCGGCGCTCGGTGGCCGGTGGCGGTCAGACCTTGGACAGACCCCACTTGGTGAGCCGGGCCGAGATCCCCTGGTAGCCGGAGGCCACCAGGCGCACGCCCAGATCGAGCAGTTTCGCGTCGGCGCCGACGAGCACCCGGGCCCGCTCCTTCTGCACGGCGGTCAGAATGATGTCGGCGGCCTTCTCCGAACTGGTGCGCGCCAGGTACTTGTCGAAGAACTGCGCCGTCTTGGCCTGGTCGTGGTCGCCGGAGGTGGTCGAGTTGCGGGCTATGGCGGTCTTGATGCCGCCGGGATGCACGCAGGTCACCGCCACCTCGTGGCCGGAGATCAGCATCTCCTGACGCAGCGCCTCGGTGAAGCCGCGGACGGCGAACTTGGCCGAGTTGTAGGCGGCCTGGCCCGGCTCGGCGAGCAGCCCGAACAGCGAACTGGTGTTGACGATGGCGCCGTCGCCCGAGGCGATGATGTGCGGCAGGAAGGCCTTGGTGCCGTTCACCACGCCCCAGTAGTCCACATCCATGATGCGCTCGATGTCCTTGAACTCCATCGTCTCCACCTCGCCGTGGTGGGCGATGCCGGCATTGTTGAAGACGGCGTTCACCCGGCCGAAGTGCTCGACGACGGTGTCGGCGTAGGTCAGGACGGCCTCCCGCTCGGCCACGTTGAGCAGCTGGCTGTGCACGCGGGCGTTCGGGGCCTGCTGTGCGATGAGGGCCTCGGTGCCGGCCAGCCCGTCCGGGTCGAGGTCGGAGATGGCCACGTGGGCGCCGCGCTGGGCGAGCTTGACGGCCAGGTCACGGCCCATGCCGGAGGCGGCGCCGGTGATCACGATGACCTTGTCGCGGAAGTCTTTCATAGCTGAGCTCTTTCTGTGGTGGCCCGCCGGTGCGGCGGACCGTCCGGTCTGCGGGAGAGGTGGGGCCGGTCAGGAGCCGGCGACGGCGGGCTGCGGCGCCGCACCGGATGCGGTCGAGGCGGTCCGGTCGGCGCCCTTCTGCACGTCGTAGGCCGCGATGTCGAAACGTCGGGTGGCGTTGCGGAAGGTGAAGGTGAAGCCCGGCCAGACGGTGGTGATGTTGCCGTGCTCGTCCTGGTACCACGACGAGCAGCCGCCGTTGACCCACACGCTGTTGCGCAGGGTGTGCTGGATTCCGGAGTTGAACCGGTCCTGTGCCTCCTCGGTGACCTCGGTCCGGGTGATGCCGGACCGGCGGGCGGTGCGGATGTAGTCCACCAGGTAGTTCAGTTGCGATTCGATCATGTAGACCATCGAGGTGTGGCCGAGGCCGGTCGACGGTCCGATCAGCAGCATCATGTTGGGGAAGCCGTGCACGAACGAACCCTTGTAGCCTCGCATGCCGGTCTGGTCCCAGACGTCGGCCAGGCTGCGGCCGTCGGCCCCGTGGATGGTGGCGAAGACCGGCGAGTCGGTGACGTGGAAGCCGGTGGCCACCACGATCACATCCACCTCGCGCAGCGTGCCGTCGCGGCTGACGATCCCGGCCTCGGTGATCTTCTCGATGCCGTCGGTCACCAGGTCGACGTTGGGCTGGTCGAGGGTGGGGTACCAGTCGTTGGACTTGAGAATGCGCTTGCAGCCGACGGCGTACGACGGGGTGACCGCCTCACGGAGCTTCGGATCGCGGATGCCCTTGAAGATGTTGGCACGGCTGATCAGCTCCACCGGCTTGAGCGCCTTGGGGGCGAAGGTCATGCCGGCGGCGACCGTCTCGTTGAAGCCGTAGATACCGCCGCGGATCAGGTTCTGCAGGCCCGGCACGTTCTTGAACGCCCAGTTCTCCACCGGCAGGTAGGGGCGCTCGTTGCGCGGGATGATCCACGGCGCGGTGCGCTGGTAGACGTCCAGACGGCCGACGACCTTGCCCAGCTGCGGCACGATCTGGATGGCCGAGGCGCCGGTGCCGATGACGGCGACGCGCTTGCCGGTGAAGTCCATCTCGTGGTCCCACCGGGCCGAGTGCACGATGGTGCCGCCGAAGCCGTCGATGCCCTCGATATCGGGCAGGTTGGGCTCGCACAGCGGTCCGACCGCGCCGACCAGGTGACGGGCGCGGACGGTGACCTGCTCGGCCGGCCCGCCGTCGACGGAGCGGGAGACGCTCAGCTCCCAGCGGTGCTCGTCCTCGTTCCAGTGCGCCGACTCGACCTCGGAGGTGAACCAGGTGCGCGCACCGATGCCGTAGTTGTCGGCGACGCCGTTGATGTAGCCGTGGATCTCCGGCTGGTGCGAATAGGACCGCGACCAGTCCGGGTTCTGCGCGAACGAGTACGAGTACAGGTGTGAGGGCACGTCGCAGGCCGCGCCGGGGTAGGTGTTGTCGCGCCAGGTGCCGCCGAAGTCGCTGCCGCGGTCGATGACGAGGTAATCGTCGACCCCGTTCTGGGAGAGCTTGATGGCTGCGCCGAGCCCGGAGAACCCGGCCCCGACGATGGCGATCTCTACATCGTGCGTTGTCATGGTGCCTAGCCTAAAGCCTTGCTGACGGAGCGTCAACAACTTGTTGAACATGAGTCAACAGTGACCTAGGGTGGGGCCATGACCGTCGAGCAGGCGTCCCCCGGCCCGCGTCCGGCCGACGCCCCGGATGCCCCGGACGAGCCGCGTCAGCGCAAGCGGATGAGCCCGCAGCAGCGCCGCCGCCAGCTGCTGGATCTGGGGCTGGAACTGGCCGCCGGACAACCGGTCGAGTCTGTGACCATCGAGGAGGTGGCCCAGCGCGCCGGGGTCTCCCGGGCGCTGATCTTTCACTACTTCGAGTCCCGGCAGGACTTCCACCGGGCGCTGATCGGGGAGCAGGCCGCCGAACTGCTGGCCCGGACCGAGCCGCGCACCGATCTGGACGACCCGGTGGAGATGCTCACCACGGCGGTGGCCGCCTACATCGACTACGTTGCCGACAACCGCGAGGGCTATCGCAGCCTGCTGCGCGGGGCGGCGGCGGCCGATCCGGGCATGCGGGAGGTGGCCGAACGCACCCGGGCCGAGCAGACCCGGCGCATTCTCGAATTAGGCTCGCTGCTGAACATCGAGGTCACACCGACTGTGGAGCTGGCCGTGGCCGGCTGGGTGACCCTGACCGAAGACCTCATGCTGCGCTGGATCGCCGATCCGGCCATCGATCGCGACCAGCTGCTGGCGCTGATGGTGGGATCGCTGCCGCAGCTGGCCCAGCTCGCCGCCGGACTCGACGCCTGACCGCCCGAGCGCCTGACGCCTGAGCGGCGCTGCGGATCCGCAGAACGACCACGGGCCGCACCCCGGTGGGGGTGCGGCCCGTGCGCGTCGAACCGGTCGGTCGTCGGCGTCCTAGTCCGTGGGTGCGAAGGCGGTGTCGATGATCTCGGCCTGCTCCACGGCGTGCACCTTGGACGAGCCCGACGACGGTGCGCTCATCGCGCGCCGCGAGATCCGGCGCAGTCCGCCGAGCAGGTCCGGCAGCATCTCCGGCAGCCACAGCCCCAGGTACGGCCACGGACCCTGGTTGGCCGGCTCCTCCTGGACCCAGACGAAGTCGGTGGCGTTCGGGTACTGCTCGAGCGTGCGCGCCAGGCGGCGATGCGGCACCGGGTAGAGCTGCTCGACGCGGACGATCGCGACGTCGTCGCGCTTCTCCTTGGCCCGGCGCGCGGACAGCTCGTAGTACAGCTTGCCGCTGACCAGCAGCACCCGCTTGACGGTGGCGCGGTCGCCCTGGCCGCCGACGCCCTTGAAGTCGCCGGCGTAGATCGGGTCGTCGCGCACCGAGAGGAACTTGCCGTCGGTGAACTCCTCGACCGGCGAGACCGCGGCCTTGTTGCGCAGCATCGACTTGGGGGTGAAGACCACCAGCGGGCGGCTGATGCCGTCGTGCACGTGCCGGCGCAGCAGATGGAAGTAGCTGGCCGGGGTGGACGGCAGCGCCACGGTCATCGAACCCTCCGCGCACAGCTGCAGGAAACGCTCGATCCGGCCGGAGGTGTGGTCCGGGCCCTGACCCTCGTGGCCGTGCGGCAGCAGCAGCACCACGTCGGAGAGCTGACCCCACTTGGCCTCACCGGAGCTGATGAACTCGTCGATCACCGACTGGGCGCCGTTGACGAAGTCGCCGAACTGCGCCTCCCACAGGACCAGCGCGTCGGGATTGCCGATGGCGTAGCCGTACTCGAAACCGAGGACCGCGTACTCCGAGAGCGGGGAGTCGTACACCAGGAACCGGCCCGGACCGTCGTCGGTCAGGGTGTTCAGCGGGGTGTACTCCGAACCGTTCTCGCGGTCGATCAGCACCGAATGGCGCTGGGTGAAGGTGCCGCGGCGCGAGTCCTGTCCGGACAGGCGGACCGTCTTGCCCTCCTCGACCAGCGTGCCGAAGGCCAGCAGCTCGGCGAACGCCCAGTCGATGCCGCCCTCGCGCGACATGTGCAGGCGCCGTTCGATGACCGGCTTGACCCGCGGGTGCGGGGTGAAGCCCTCGGGCAGCTCGGTGAAGGCGTCGCCGATCCGCTCGAGCGACTTCGCGCTGACGGCGGTCACCAGCTGCACCGGCAGCTGCTGGTCCTCGGTGATCGGCGGCGAGGCCTCCGGCTGGAACCGCTCGAGCTCCTTGACCTCCACGAAGACCCGTTCGAGCTGGCCCTGATAGTCGCGCAGGGCGTCCTCGGCCTCCTTGGTGGAGATGTCGCCACGGCCGATCAGCGATTCGGTGTAGCTCTTGCGGACGCTGCGCAGGCTGTCGATCACGTCGTACATGGCCGGCTGGGTCATCGACGGATCGTCGCCCTCGTTGTGACCGCGGCGGCGGTAGCAGACCAGGTCGATCACCACGTCGCGGTGGAAGGCCTCGCGGTAGTCGACGGCCAGCTGGGCGGCCCAGACGCAGGCCTCCGGGTCGTCGCCGTTCACGTGGAAGACCGGGGCGCCGATCATCTTGGCGACGTCGGTGCAGTACTCGGTGGAGCGCGAGTACTCCGGGGCGGTGGTGAAGCCGACCTGGTTGTTGACCACGATGTGCACGGTGCCGCCGGTGCGGTAGCCCGAGAGCATGGACAGGTTGAGCGTCTCGGCCACCACGCCCTGACCGATGAACGCGGCGTCGCCGTGCAGCATCAGGGGCAGGATGTCGAACTGGTGCTCCTCGTCGAGCATGTCCTGCTTGGCGCGGACGATGCCTTCGAGGACCGGGTCGACGGCTTCGAGGTGGCTGGGGTTGGCGGTCAGCGAGACGTTGATCTCGTTGTCGCCGAACATCTGGTAGTACTTGCCCTCGGCGCCGAGGTGGTACTTGACGTCGCCGGAGCCGTGCGACTGGGCCTCGCCCAGGTTGCCCTCGAACTCGGTGAAGATCTTCGAGTACGGCTTGCCGACGATGTTGGCGAGCACATTGAGCCGGCCGCGGTGCGGCATGCCGATGACCACCTCGTCGAGCTCGTGCTCGGCACTGCGGTCGAGCACGGCGTCCATCATCGGGATCACCGATTCGGCGCCCTCGAGCGAGAAGCGCTTCTGGCCCACGTACTTGGTCTGCAGGAAGGTCTCGAAGGCCTCGGCGGCGTTGAGCTTGGACAGGATGTACTTCTGCTCGGCCACCGACGGCTTGACGTGCTTGACCTCCACCCGCTCCTGCAGCCAGCGCTGCTGCTCGGGATCGAGGATGTGGGTGTACTCCACGCCGATGTGCCGGCAGTAGGCGTCGCGGAGCACCGCGAGGACCTCGCGCAGGGTCATCTCGTCCTGGCCGTGGAAGCCGCCGACCTTGAAGGTGCGGTCCAGATCCCACAGCGTCAGGCCGTAGGTGAGCACGTCCAGATCCGGGTGCGCGGTGCGCGCATCGGTGCCCATCATCAGCGGATCGGTGTCGGCCATCAGGTGGCCGCGGCTGCGATAGGCGGCGATCAGCTCGAGGACGCGGGTGTTCTTGTCCACCGAACCGGCCGGGATGTCACGGCGCCAGCGGATCGGCTCGTACGGGATGTGCAGGGCCGTGAAGATCTCGTCCCAGAAACCGTCGTCGAGCAGCAGCTGGTGGATGGTCCGCAGGAAGTCGCCGGACTCGGCGCCCTGAATCACCCGGTGATCGTAGGTGGAGGTGAGCGTCATCAGCTTGCCGACGCCCATCTCGGCCAGCTGCTGGTCGGACGAGCCCTGGAACTCGGCCGGGTACTCCATGGCGCCGGCGCCGATGATGGTGCCCTGACCCTGCATGAGGCGCGGCACCGAGTGCACGGTGCCGATGGTGCCCGGGTTGGTCAGCGAGATGGTGACGCCGGCGAAGTCCTCGGCGGTCAGCTTGCCCTCGCGGGCGCGCCGCACGATGTCCTCGTAGGCCTCCCAGAACCCGGCGAAGCCCATCGACTCGCAGTTCTTGATCGCGGCCACCACCAGGGTGCGCTGGCCGCCCTTGCCGGGCAGGTCGATGGCCAGACCCAGGTTGGTGTGCGCCGGGGTCACCAGGTTCGGCTTGCCGTCGATCACCGCGAAGTGATTGTTCATGTTGGGGAACGACTTGATCGCCTGCACGATCGCGTAGCCCAGGATGTGCGTGAAGCTCACCTTGCCGCCGCGGGTGCGGGCCAGGTGGTTGTTGATGACGATGCGGTTGTCGAACATCAGCTTCACCGGCACGGCACGCACGCTTGTGGCGGTCGGCAGTTCCAGCGAGGCGTTCATGTTCTTCACGATGGCGCCGGCGGCACCGCGCAGAACCTTGGTCTGGTCCTCGGCGGCCTCGTCGGCCGGCGCTGCGGCCGGGGCGGTGCGGCTGACGCCGGCGGCGGCCTTGGTGGCCGGGGCCTCACGCAGCGGGCGGATCACCGAGCCGGCGGCCGGCGCCTCCCGGACGGGTTCCTGATCGAGGGTCAGCATGGGCTTGCCGGTCGCGGTGTTCTGCGGGGCGGCGGCCGGTGCGGCGGGAGCGGTGGCCGCCGGGCCGTTCGCGGCGGGGGCGCCGGTGCCGTTGGATGCAGCGCCGTTGGATGCAGGGCTGCTGGATGCGGGGCTGCTGGATGCGGGGCCGTTGGAGGTGGGCGCAGCGGAGGGGGCGCCGTTGGCTGAAGGGGCGGGACCGGGCCGGTAGTTCTTGAGCATCTCGTGCCAACTCGGATCCACCGAGTCCGGGTCCTTCTGAAAGCGCTGGTACATCTCCTCGACCAGCCACTCGTTCTGTCCGTAGTCGGTCTCGGATGTGGAACTGCTCACAGCGTTGTCTCGCCTCAATTCACATGTGCGTCTTCGATCGGTGCTTCCGTCGCAGGGCGGTCTTGTGAACCTCGTGCGACCAACAGTTGATCGTACGCCCCGACCGGTCGGAACGCTCGCTTGTGCGTGTGCCGGACCGCGGACCGGCGAGTAAGTGGTGAGAATCACCCGGACGGCGGTGTCAGCGGTCCTCGTCCGGGCCCACTCCGGCCGCCCAGAGGCGGGCGTAACGCCCGTCCGCGGCGAGCAGTTCCCGGTGGGTGCCCAGCTCGACGACGGCGCCGTGGTCGATCACCGCGATGGCGTCGGCGCCGGCCGCGGTCGAGAGCCGGTGGGCCACGATCACGCTGGTGCGCCGGCGGGTCAGCTCCGTGCCGGCCGCGAGCACCTGGGCTTCGGTGGCCTGATCGAGCGAGGCGGTCGCCTCGTCGAGCAGGATCAGATCCGGTTCGACGAGTTCGGCGCGGGCCAGCGCCAGCAGCTGCCGCTGCCCGGCCGAGAGGCCGCGGCCGCGTTCGGCGATCGGGAAGGTCATCCCGCCCGGCAGGGCGGCGATCATCGCCGCCGCACCCACCCGGCGGGCGGCCTCGGCGATCTCCTCGCGGCTCGCCCCGGGACGGCCGTAGGCGATGTTGCCGGCCACCGTGCCGGCGAACAGATGCGCTTCCTGGGGCACCACCCCGAGCCGGGACCGGTACTCGTGCAGATTGAGCCGGCGCAGATCGGCGCCGTTGTAGCGGACGGTTCCCGACGTCGGATCGTAGAACCGGGCGAGCAGTTTGACGATGGTCGACTTGCCGGCACCGGTGGCGCCGACCAGTGCCAGCGAGCCGCCCGACGGCAGGGTCAGGTCGATGCCGCCGAGCGCCTCGCGCGCGGCGTCGCGGTAGCGGAAGCTCACTGCCTCGAGGGCGACGTCGGCCCGGCCGCGTTCGGGTGCGGGGAGTGCGGCGTCGCCGGCTTCGACGATCGAACTCGGGGTGGTCAGCAGATCGCCGATCCGGCGCAGACCGACCGCTGCCTGCTGATAGCCGTCGAAGACCTGGGTGAGCTGCTGGACCGGACCGAAGAGCATGGACAGGTACAGCACGAAGGCCACCAGCGCGCCGGGGGTGAGGTGACCGGTGGCGATCTGGTGGGCGCCGGCGCCCACCGCGACGGCCGCCGCCACGTCGGCGCAGAAGGTGATGAACGGGAAGTACACCGAGATGGCCCGCTGGGAGTCCATCCGCGCGGCCACCCAGGCATCGCAGAGCAGGCCGAAGCGCCGCCGTGCCGGGCCGTCGTGCCGGTATGCGACGGTGGTGCGCAGCCCGGTGACGTTCTCCTGGAAGTCGGCGTTGACCACCGAGACCAGTTCCCGCGAACGCGTGTACGCCGAGGCGGCGATGCGCCGGAAGACGACGGTGGCGACCACCAGGATCGGGAAGACGGGCAGCACCAGCAGTGCCAGATGCCAGTCGGTGACGAACAGTGCGGCCAGCACGCCGACCACCGTGAGCAGCGCGATCACCGCCGATGAGAGTCCGGTCTGGATGAAGTTCGACAGGGCGTCGACGTCCGTGGTCATCCGGGTCATGATGCGGCCCGACAGCTCGCGCTCGTAGTAGTCGAGCCCGAGCCGTTGCAGATGCGCGTAGCTGCGCACGCGCAGGGCGTACAGCACGCGTTCGCCGGCCCGGGCGGCGACGATCACATTGGCCGCCCCGGCCAGGGCGCCGACGGCCACCAGCAGCAGGCCTCCGACCGTGGCCACTGCGACGGTGGTGGACCGGCCGTGTGTGCCTGCGTCGAGCACCACCCGCGCCAGCGACGGATAGACCAGGCCGATCAGCGTGTCCGCGGCCACGGTGAGCAGCACCAGCACCAGCAGACCGCGGACCGGGCGCAGGATCTGCCGCAGCGAGAAGCCCCGACGTTCGGCGCGGGCCGCGGACAGATCCACGCGCGGCTGCTCATCGGCCGGCGGCAGCGCCTCGACCGCCGCCTGCAGTTCGGGGGTGGCCGGCAGGGCACCGAAGGCGCCGGCGGCCGGCCCTCCGCCGCGGCCGCCGGGACGCGGGGCCGTCGCCGCCTGTGCGGCCGGGCCCCGGGTGCGGACCGGCTCCGGCTGATCGGGTGGCGCGTCGGGCCACAGCTGCCCGACGGTCAGCGCCTGCTGCGCCCGCACCCGGCGCAGCGCCGCCGCGTGCGCACGATCGTCGTCGCCCGGGGTCATCAGCTCGGCGAAACGCGGGCAGCGGGCGTCGAGTTCGGTCACGGTGCCGGTGTCGATCACCGCCCCGTCGTCGAGGACGACGACGCGATCGGCCACCGACAGCGTCGAGCGCCGGTGCGCGAGCACCAGGACGGTGGTGCCGTCCTCACGCAGCCGGTTCAGGATCTGCGCCTCGGTGGCCGCGTCCACGGCGCTGGTGGCGTCGTCGAGGACGAGCACCCGCGGCTGCGCGTAGAGCGCCCGGGCCAGCGCGATGCGCTGGCGCTGCCCGCCGGAGAGGGTCAGGCCCCGTTCGCCCACGGCGGTCGCGAAACCGTCGGGCAACTCGTCGATGAACCCGGTGGCGCAGGCCCGGTCGGCGGCGCGGCGCAGCGCCGGGTCGTCCGGAGCGGGCGCCGGTCCGGGTCCGAGCGCGATGTTCTCGGCGATGGTGTCGGAGAACAGCACCGGCTCGTCGAAGGCGACCGTCACCGTCGCGTGCAGTGCCGACGGGGCGAGCCGGTCCACCGGATACTCCCGGCCGTCGGCGATCAGCGCCACCGTGCCGGCATCGGCCGGATACGTGCCGCCGAGCAGGGCCGCGAGCGTGGACTTGCCCGATCCAGGTCCGCCGACCACCGCCACGCATTCGCCCGGCGCGAGGTCCAGATCCACCCCGCGCAGCACCGGACGGTCCCGGTAGCCGAAGTCCACCGCCGTCAGGCGCACCCCGAGCGGGCCGTCGGGCACGGTGGCGGTGTTGCTCAGGGCGGGGTCGGCCGGATGGTCGATCACCTCGAAGACCCGGCTCGCCGACGACGCGGCGAGCTGTCCGCTGACCAGCAGCCCGGTGAGGATCCGCACCACTGCGGTCATCGAGGCGATGTACGTGGAGAAGGCGAGGAAGCTGCCGGCGCTCAGCGATCCCTGCAGGGTGAGGTAGCCGCCCGCACCGATCACCAGCACCATGCCGATCTGGGGGAGAGCGGCCATCACCGGGGCGAACCGGGCCTGCAGCCGCGCCGAACGCAGCTTGCGCCGGTACAGCTCAGCCCCGAGGCCGGCCAGCTCGTCGACGGCCCGGCTCTCCTGGCCGAAGCCCTTGACCACCCGGACGCCGGTGACGGTCTCCTCGACGTGGCCGGCCAGATCGGCCGCGGACTGCTGCGCCGACCAGGTGGCGGCGAACAGCGGTCGGCGGGCCCGGTAGGCCACGTAGCTCACCAGCGGCAGCACCACCAGCGCGATCAGCGTCAGCGCCGGCGAGAGCCAGGCCATGATGCCGATCGCCAGCACCGCCTGCACCACCCCGCCGATCGCCAGCGGCAGCTGGGCCAGCAGACCCTGCACCACCTGCAGATCCGAGATCGCGCGGGAGACCACCTGGCCGGTGTTGAGCGCATCCTGCGAGCGCCCGTCGACGCGCAGGAGGGTGCGCAGCAGATCGCGGCGCAGATCGTCCTGCACCGTCACCGACAGCCGGCCGGCGGTGAGCCGGCGGCCGAACTGGCAGGCGTAGCGGATCACGGCGGCCACGAGCATCGCCGCCACCAGCACGCCGAGTCCGGCGGCGGCGCGGGAGGTGCCGGTGGCGTGGTCGATGGCCGAGCGGGCCAGCAGCGGGGCGACGAGGTCGGCGGCGACGGCACCGAGGGTCACGGTCAGGGTGATCGCCGCGAGCCGCCCGTGCCGTCGGCACGCCGCGGTGAGCTGCCGGATCCAGCCCGGCGCGGCCGCCGGGGCGGCGCTCAAGAGCTCCGGCCGCGCCGGAGCAGGCGGCGTCGCGGCGCCGGGACCGGGGTGCCGGCCGGGGCGGCGGACCGGTCGGCGGTCAGCACCTCGCCGTCGATCGGGAAGTGCCGCGGCGGCGGGCCGAAGGCCTCGCGGGCGTTGCGCAGCACCAGCCGTCCCAGGGCCCGGTTGCCGGCGCCGCCCACGGCCGCGCCCACCCCGCCCGGGATCAGCTTGCCGGCCAGGATCGGCGCGCGGCGCACCGCGAACTTGCGGACCAGCCGGTTGGTGAGCGTCTTGTTCAGGCGCAGCAGGGATTTCGGGGCGGCGCCCGGCCGGCCGAGCCGGGCCACGGCGCCGGTGCTGCGAGTGCCGAGCACCTTGCCCAGTGCCGCGACGCCCTCCTCGCCGAGGGCCACCGAGAGCACCAGCGCCCGGCGTCGTTCGGACTCGTGGACGGTGATGCCGTGCACCTCGGCGGTGGCCAGTGCGAGCAGTGCCGAGGCCTCGATGAAGACCGCGGTGTCGGCGGTGAGCGCCGTCAGCGCCGTGAAGGTCCCCACACCCGGAATGGACGCCGCGGCGCCGACGGCCGAGCCGGAGGCGGTGACCGCAGTGAGGTAGCGCCGCTCGAGGCGGGCGATCAGCGCCGCCGGATCGTCGTCGGGGTGGGCGTCGCGGAGCTTGGCCACGTAGCGGGAGACCGCCGGCTCCTGCAGGCGGCCGGCCCGGTCGAGGATACGGCCGACCGCGGCGGCGGCGCGGGAGTCGGCCACCGGGGCGGCGGTCGCGGCGTCGGGCAGGGCGCCGGTCGTCGGCTTCTTCATGTCGGCTCTCCGTTCTGGCGGGCAACCCTCGATCAACGTCGCCGCGGCTGCGGTGATTCCCGGGCCGCTGTGATTCCACTCACCGCAGCAGCCCCTCGTCGCCGGGTGGATCCGGGTGCCTGTGTCGCCTCTCACGCTACGACACCGCACGGGGGTGCCAGGTGTCGCAGAGCGGTGCTAGTGTCGCGCTGCATCGATCGAGGAAACGAGGCTGTCCGATATGTCTGTTGCTGCAACGCCGCAGTTCAAGCCGGTGACCGACCGGCCGTGGGCCGCGCTGATGGCCCTGTGCGTCGGCTTCTTCATGATCCTCGTCGACATGACGATCGTGGCCGTGGCGCAGCCGGAGATCATGGAGGCGCTCGACGCCGGGGATGCGATCATCTGGGTCTCGTCGGCCTACCTGCTCACCTATGCGGTGCCGCTGCTGATCGCCGGCCGGCTCGGCGACAAGTACGGCCCCAAGCTCATCTATCAGATCGGCCTGGTGGTCTTCACCGCCTCGAGCGTCTGGTGCGGCCTGTCCGGGAGCATCACCGAGCTGATCATCGCGCGTGCCGTGCAGGGTATCGGTGCGGCGCTGATCACCCCGCAGACCATGGCGCTGATCACCCGGACCTTCCCGCCGGCCAAGCGCGGTGCGGCGATGGGTGTGTGGGGCATCGTGGCCGGTGTGGCCACCATGGTGGGCCCGCTGCTCGGCGGCATCCTGACCGACTCGCTCGGCTGGGAGTGGATCTTCTTCATCAACCTGCCGGTCGGGCTGATCGGTCTGGTGCTGGCGGCGCTGCTCGTGCCCACCGTCGACACCCACGACCACCGCTTCGACTGGATCGGGATGGTGCTCTCGGGTATCGGCCTGACGGCCATCGTCTTCGGCGTGCAGGAAGGCCAGTCGCACGACTGGGCGCTGTGGATCTGGCTGCTGATCGCCGCCGGCATCGTGGTGATGGGGCTGTTCGTGCTCTGGGAGGGATACACCCGCACCGAGGCGCTGGTGCCGCTCAAACTGTTCAAGGACCGGAACTTCTCGCTGGCCAACATCGGTATCACCACGATGGGCTTCGCGGTCTCGGGCATGATGATTCCGCTGATGTTCTTCCTGCAGCTGGTCGGCGGCATGTCGCCCACCCGCTCGGCGCTCATGCTGATCCCGATGGCGGTGCTCAGCGGCGCCCTGGCACCGGTGATCGGCCGGGTTCTGGACCGGGTGCATCCGCGCAACGTGATCAGCCTGAGCCTGCTCGGCTACGGCCTGGGCACCTTCTGGGCTGGCGCGATCATGGCCCCGCAGACACCGGTGTGGCAGCTGCTCCTGCCGACCATCCTGATGGGTGTCTGCCAGGCCGGTATCTGGGCGCCGCTGGCCGCGACCGCCACCCGCAACCTGCCGATGCGCGACGCCGGCGCCGGCGCGGGGATCTACAACACCACCCGGGTGATGGGTTCGGTGGTCGGCACCGCCGCCATCGGCGCCCTCATGCTCAACCGGCTCGCTGCCCAGAGCATCCCGTTCGAGCAGGGGGAGGGCAGCGCCGTCCGGCAGCTGCCCGCGTTCATCCGGGACGGCTTCGCCACCGCGATGGGCGAGTCGCTGTATCTGGCCGGTGCGATGCTGCTGGTGGGCGCGGCGGCCACCCTGTTCCTGCAGCGGCCGCGGCACCAGGGGCCGGGCGGCCTCGCCGAGACCGAGGTGATTCCGGTCGACGAGGTCGACGAGGCCGACGAGGTGGGCGCGGCCGAGAGCTGACCGGCCGGGCTGAGCGGGACAGGCTGAGCGGGCCGGCGCGACAGGCCGGGCCCGCGCCTGCCGCACGGTGTCAGAGGGTCTTCGTAGGATCGTTCACGAATCATCGCCAAGGCGATTCGTGTCGAGGAGGACGCCGATGACCGCAGCATTCGCGGAGCTTCCGGAAGCGGTTCCGGAGCGGGAAGTGACCTTCCTGCACACCGCAGACTGGCAGCTGGGTATGACGCGGCACTTCCTGGCCGGGCAGGCCCAGCACACCTACGACGCGGCCCGCCTGGACGCGGTGGTGGCGATCGGGGAGCTCGCCGGCCGCACCGGTGCCGAGTTCGTGGTGGTCTGCGGCGACGTCTTCGACGACCCGCGGGTGTCGAGTCAGGTGATCCGCCGGACCCTCGACGCGCTGGCCGGCTACCCGGTGCCGGTGTATCTGCTGCCCGGCAACCACGATCCGGCCGACGCCACCAGCATCTACCGCAGCGCCACCTTCCAGGCGGCCTGCCCCGGCACCGTGCACGTCCTCGACCACGCCGGCCCGGTCCGGGTCCGCGACGGCATCACGCTGATCGCGGCGCCCTGGGCGTCGAAGAAGCCCACCGAGGACCTGATCGCGCAGCAGCTCACCAGGCTCGCCCCCGGTGACGACATCCGGATCGTCGTCGGCCACGGCGGTCTCGACACCCTCTCGCCGTCGGACGACCCGGCGATCGTGGCCGCCGACGGACTCGAGCGCGCCGTCGACGAGGCCCTGGTCGACTATGTGGCCCTCGGCGACCGGCACTCGGTCACCGCGGTGGGCCGGTCCGAGCGGATCTGGTACGCGGGCGCCCCGGAGGTGACCGCCTTCGATCACGTCGAGGCCGGTTCCGGTCACGTGCTCGAGGTCTCGCTGCGTCGCGGGGCGGAGCGGGCGGTGGACGTCACCGAGCATCGGGTGGGACGCTGGAGCTTCCGGACGGTGCTCGACCAGGTGGACGGTGCCGCCGATCTGCAGCGGCTGCGGGACCGGCTGTCCGACATCCCGGACAAGAGCCGCACCGTGGTGCAGCTGGGCCTGGTCGGCAGCATCGGGCTGGCCGAGCAGGCGCAGTTCGAGGCCCTGCTCGACGAGTTCGGCGATCACTTCGCGGCGCTGAAGCTCTGGGAGCGCAAGCACCGGCTGACCGTGGTGGCCGACCCCACCGAGGTCTCCGGGCTGGGCCTGACCGGCTATGCCGCCGAGGCCGCCGCCGAACTCGCCGAACGCGCCGACGGGCCCGACCCGGGCGATGCCGCGGCGGCTCGCGCCGCACTCGGGCTGCTCTTCCGGCTGGCCGGAGGTGCGCGGTGAGGGTCCATCGGCTGACTCTGAAGAACTACCGGGGCATCGACGAGCGCGAGGTGGACTTCGCCGACTCGGGGATCACCGTGGTCGAAGGCCCCAATGAGGCCGGTAAATCGTCGATGGTCGAGGCGCTGGATCTGCTGCTCAACGAGAAGGCCGACAGCCGCAAGGCGCGGGTGCGGGCCGTGCAGCCCGCCGGCCGCGACGTCGGATCCGAGGTCTGTGCCGAGATCAGCTGCGGCGCATGGCGGTTCGAATACTTCAAACGCTTCAACCGGAAGCCGGAGACCTCGCTGACCATCACCGCGCCGGTGCGTGAGCAGCACACCGGACGCACCGCTCACGAACGCGTCGAGGCGATGCTCGGCGACAACCTGGACCGGGCGCTGTTCGCGGCCCTGCAACTGCTGCAGTCCGGGGATCCCGAGCTCGGCGGTCTGGCGGATTCGTCGGCGCTGGCGCGGGCCCTGGATCGGGCGGCCGGACCCGCCGGGGCAGAGAGCGGTGAGGGAACAGGGGCCGACGAAACAGGCGCCGACGACGACGCCAGCGAGAACAGCGAACTGATCGCCGCCGTCGAGGACGAGTACCGGCGGTACTTCACCGCCGGTCAGGGGCGGCCCACCGGGGAGTACGCGCAGGCACGTAAGGCCGAGAAGGCCGCCCGGGCCGAGGTGGAGCAGCGGGAGACGGCACTGGCGGCCGTCGACGAGGTGACCCGGCTGCTGCCGCAGGTGCAGGCCCGGATGACCGAACTGACCCGCGACGACGAGGCGGCCGCGGTGGCCGTCGCCGACCTGGACCGGCAGGTAGCCAAGGGGGAGGCGCTCGAAGAGAAGGTGGCTGCGGCCAGGGCCCGGCTGGGTCAGCTGGACGCGGAGCTGGAGATGGCCCGCTCCCGGTGTGCGGCCCGCGACGAGGCCGGCCGGCAGCTGGCCGAGCTGGCCGCCGCGGTCGGCCGCGAGGAGGCCGCCGAGGCGCAGTGGCGCGAGCGCGCCGAGCAGTCCGCTGCCCAGGCGTCGGCGTTGGAGACCGAACTCGTGACGGCGCGGGAGGCGTTGACCGCGTTGCAGAGTCGTGTCGATGCCGCCGAGACCGCGGCGTCGGTCCGGGCCGACCGGGCCCGGCTCGACGAGCTGGACCGGGCGCTCGAGCGGCTCGAGCGGCTCGAGGCCGATGCCGCGGGGCTGCAGTCGGCGGTGGACGCGAACCCGGTGAGGCCCGAGCACGTCTCGGAGGCCGCAGCGCTGACCGCCGAGCTCGCGCGGGCCACCGCCCGGCTCGATGCCGCCGGGACGTCCGCGGCGGTGACCGCGCTGGGCTCGCAGCCGGTTCTCGTCGACGGCGAAGCCGTGGCGGGCGAGACCGTCTTCACCGTGGGCGGGGAGCAGACCGTCGAGGTGCCCGGGGTGGTCCGGGTGGTGCTGCGCGGCGGCGCCGATGCCCGCTCGCTGAGCGCCGACCTCGAAGCGCTCACCACGCGGTCCGCCGACCTGTGTGCGGCGTGCGGGGTGACCGATCCGGGCGAGATCGCCGCCCGGGCCGCCGAGCGTGACGCAGCGGTCCGCGAGCTGGCCGCGGTGCGCGCCGAGCAGCAGACGATCCTCGGCGGTGCTCAGGCCGCCGCGCTGCGGGCCGAACGGGAGGCGCTCGCCGCGCGGCTGCCCGATCAGCGCGATCCGGAGCCGGGGGAGGACCTGACCGAGCTGCGCGGCGAGGAGCGCCGGCTCGCGGAACTGACCCGTCAGGCCGAGTCCACCGCGGTGCGCAAGCGGGCCGAGGCCGGGCAGGCGCAGGCGCGCGCCGGAGCGGCCGCCGAGGCGCTCGAGTCCGCCCGGGCCGCACTCGCCGCCCGCACGCAGGCCCTGACCGCCGAGCGTGCGCAGCTCTCCGACGAGGCGCTGCGCGGGGCGGCGGAGCTCGCCGCCGGCCGTCACGCCGATGCGGGGCAGACGCTCACCGCACGGGAACGGGATCTGGCCACCTGCGATCTGCCGGGGCTGCGCACCGCCTACGACGAAGCCCAGCAGCACGCGCAGCGGATCCGGGACCAACTGGCCGCGCTGCGCGACGAGCGCACCGGCCTGCTGACCCGGCTGGAGGTATGCCGCGACGACGGCCGGCTCGACGAACTCGGCGAGGCACGTGCGGCGCACGAGGCCGCACGCGAGGCGCTGAGCCGGATCGAGGAGCGGGCCACCGCCGCACAGATGCTGCGGGAAGTGCTGTTGCGCAAGCGGACCGACAGCCGGTCGCGCTACGTCGCACCGTTCACACGGCGCCTCGAGGAGCTGGCCGCCCCGGTGTTCGGCGACTCCGTGCGCTTCGAGGTCGGCGACGACTTCGCCATCGCCCGGCGCACTCTCGACGGGGTCACCGTGGACGTCGACGCGCTCTCCGGGGGTGCCCGCGAGCAGCTCGGGCTGATCGCCCGGCTGGCCTGCGCCATGCTCGTCGACGAGAACGACGGGGTGCCGGTGATCCTCGACGACGCTCTCGGCTACTCCGATCCGGAGCGGCTGGCGTCGATGGCCACGGTCCTCGGCGCAGCCGCCGACGATGCGCAGATCATCGTCCTGACCTGCGATCCGCAGCGCTATGCGGCGGTTCCGGGGGCCACCATGATCGCGGTCTGAGACTCGCGCTCGCCCCGGTTTGGGGCGAGCGGTCGTGGTGCGCTAGTCTTGCTCTCGCACCACCAAGCCCCCCTAGCTCAGGGGATAGAGCGTCTGCCTCCGGAGCAGAAGGTCGCAGGTTCGAATCCTGCGGGGGGCACAGTGAAATACCTGCCGAGGTGATTCCGCGTCGCCGGCGCGTCCCGCCGCCCGGCGAACTACCGTGAGATCCATGTGCCGCTGGCTCGCCTACACCGGTTCCCCGATCCGGCTCGAGGACCTGCTGACCCGTCCGTCGCACTCACTGGTGGACCAGAGTTTCGGGGCCCGTCAGCTGTATCTGCCGGGTGCGCCGATGACCACCATGTTCCGCCATCACGCCTGGCCCACCAACGGCGACGGTTTCGGGATCGGCTGGTACGGCGACCGGGAGTTCCCCGGCCAGTACCGGGACGTGCGGCCGGCGTGGAGCGATCACAACCTGCAGCGCCTGGCCGAACAGATCTCCTCGCCGATGTTCCTGGCGCATGTCCGTGCCGCACTCGGCGGCACCATCTCCCGGGTCAACTGCCATCCGTTCCAGTACGGCCGGTGGCTGTTCCAGTACAACGGAGAGATCAGCGGCTTCTCTAAGGTCAAGCGCGCCTTGACCTTCGACGTGACACCCGAGCTGTACCCGTGCATCGAGGGCAACGCCGACACCGAAGTCGTCTTCTATCTGGCCCTGACCTACGGGCTCGACGACGATCCGAAGACCGCATTGGCCAAGGCCGTCGGCCGGGTGGAGCGGGCCCGGGCCGAGGCCGGTGTCGAGGAGCCGTTCGTGGCCTGCATCGCCGCGGCGAACGGAGACCGGATCTATGCGGTCCGGTATTCCAGCGACAAGAACTCGCACACCCTCTACCACTCGGTGGGCGCGCTGACGCTCACCGCCGGCGACGGCGGTGACCCCATCGCACTGCCTGCCGACGGCCGGATCGTGGTCTCCGAACCCCTCGAACTGGAATACCGTCGCAGCCACTGGGTGGAACTGCCGGAGTGGTCGATCACCACCTTGCAGGCCGGGCGGGAGCCGATCGTGGAGGACTTCGTGCCGATCCCGGTCTGACGGGCTCGTCCGTAGACTCGGCGCAATGCTGGTGAACCGGGTGACATCGCTGGTTGCCGCCGCGGCGGCGGTGATCTTCTTCGGGCTGGCCGCCGTCGTCGACGGTTCCGGCACCGTTGGGGCCGTCCCCGGATTCGGGAGCATCGTCACCGTCGCGGGTGCGGTCGGGGCCGCGTGCGCCGTGATCTGCGCGCTCACCTCGCTGTCGCTGATGATCGCCCGGAGGCCCGCCGCCGCGGCCCGCCGGCTCTTCATCACGCTTCTGGCGGTAGTCGCAGTGGCGTTGCTCGCGACTGTCATCGCGGTGGGCGTGAAGTGGACCGATCTGACCACCCTCGACACCGGCGGCGTGCTGCCGCTCTCGTTGGGCGCCCTGGTTCTCACCGGGCTGGCCGCCGTGGTAGCCGTCTGGCAGGGCCATCCACGTATCTGGTCGGCCGCCGTCGTCGTGACGGTGGCGATCACCGTGCCGCTGGCCATGCATACCGTCGTCGATCACCCGTGGACTGCGGACACCGGTACCGGAGCGGCACCGAGCCTGACCCTGCTCGACCGCGAATCACGCTCGGATCTACAGCGATTCACCGTCGGTCGCGAGCAGTCCGTCGTGCCCGGATACCGGAGTCTGGTCGTCGTCGACGAACAGCATCTCGACGTCGTCGACCCTGCGACCGGACGGGCACGATGGGGACTGGATCTGGCGTCGCTGTCTGGCAGCGAGACCAGCATCGTGCTCGTCGACACCCTGCCAGTAGCCGATCTGGCTCCCCGGCTGACGCTCGTTCGGTCGCCGTTCGTCGCGACGTACGCCCTGCGGACCGGTGACCTCGAGTCGATCACCCACGACGACGGGCAGTGGCGTGAAGCCCTCCGCGAAGCGGAGACGTCCGTCGAGACGCTCGATCGCATCTACCGGGCCGACGGCGACGATGTGGCGGTGACCGATCTGCAGCACCGGCCGGTGCTGCGGGCCCGGTCGGTCTGTCCGGCCGGGCCGCCCACCGACCTGGAATCCCTCGGGGACGGAGTGCTGATCCGGTGCGAAGACCCGACGATGATCGCCACCCTCGTTCCACGAGGCCGCTGAGGCCACGCGGGACCGCGACTATCCTCGGCGGTATGAGCGTTCCGCATTCCCGCGCCCTCGACCGGGACACCGTACTGTGCATCTCCCTGGCGGCCCGGCCGTCGAACATCGGCACCCGGTTCCACAACTACCTGTACAACAAGCTCGGGCTGAACTACGTCTACAAGGCCTTCGCCCCGGCCGACCTCGCCGACGCCGTCGCCGGCATCCGCGGCCTGCCGATCCGCGGCGCCGCGGTCTCCATGCCCTACAAGGAGGCGGTCATGGAGTACGTCGACGAGCTCATGCCGTCGGCGAAGGCCATCGACTCGGTCAACACCGTCGTCAACGACGGCGGCGTGCTGCGCGCCTACAACACCGACTACCAGGCGGTCGCCGACCTGCTCGCCGACTCCGGCTTCGACCGGAGCTGGACCGTGGCGGTGGCCGGCAGCGGCGGAATGGCCAAGGCGGTGGTGGCCGCGCTGCGCGATGCCGGCTTCACCGAGGTGATCGTGGTGGCGCGGAACGAGAGCACCGGCACCGCGCTGGCCGGCCGCTACGGCTTCACCCACCGCACTCACCTGACCGCTGAACGGCCGCAACTGCTGGTCAACGCCACCCCGAACGGCATGGCCGGCGCCGATGCGGGCCGGCTGCCGTTCCCCGAGCAGGTCGTCGACGCGGCGCTGGCGGGCTTCGACGTGGTGGCCATGCCGGCCGAGACGCCGCTGGTGCGCCGGCTGCGCGGGGCGGGCAGACCGGCGATCACCGGCGACAGGGTCAGTGCCGGGCAGGCCGCCGCACAGTTCGCGCTGTACACCGGGATCACGCCCGATCCGGAGCTGGTCCGCGAGGCCTCCGACTACTCCCGCGAGGTGTGACGGGGCCCGACCGGCACCGGTCAGAGGCGAGTGAGGTCGACGGTGACCGGGAACGGTTCAGTAGCGGTGAAAGTCCCGATCGCGTGCGTGACCCCCACGTACTCGCCGTCGACGAGCGCGAACGAGCTGAGCGTCCGGTCGGGCCGGATGATCCAGTAGTGCCTGATCCCGGCTTCGGCGTACTCGCTGAGCTTGGTCACCGTGTCCAGACGCGCGGAGCCGGGGGAGACGATCTCGACGGCCAGCACGACGTCGTGTGCATGCAGCGGTTCGCCGGCCTCGGCAGCGACGACGACCAGATCGGGTACCCGCACGGTCGGCGGGAACCCGGCGTCGATGATTACATCGATCTCCATGATCGCGTGCAGATCCGATGGAAGCGCGGCCTGAACGACGGTGTACAACCCGCCGAGCGTGTCCTGATGCCGGCGCCTCGGTCTCGGTGACACGATCAGGACCCCCTCCTGAAGCTCAGACCGGCCGAGCTCGTCCTCGGGCAGCTCTGACCACTGGTCCAGGCTCAGCAGCCCGACGGGATCGGGGGCGGGGGTGTGCCGGCTGGTCATGCCGCCCAGTCTAAATCCCGGCCGGGGCGCGGCACAGGGGACGAGGACGGTTGTGGACAACTCCCCCGATTGTCCCCGAGCGCACCGGAAACAATAGGATGGGGAGCCGTGACTCCCACCGATCTCGCAGCATTGATCCGTGCCGCGACGCTGACCGTTTTCCAGGCGCACGATCTGGACGGCTCGCTCGTGCCCGAGACCGTCACGGTGGAGCGACCCCGCAACCCGGAGCACGGCGACTACGCCACCAACATCGCCCTGCAGCTGGGCAAGCGCGCCGGGGTGAATCCGCGGGAGCTGGCCGGCTGGCTGGTCGACGAACTGCGCACCCGTGACGGTATCGCCGACGCCGATCAGGCAGGTCCGGGATTCGTGAACCTGCGGCTGGCCGCGGCCGCCCAGAACGCCGCCGTCGCCGCCATCCTCGAGGCCGGCGCCGGCTACGGCAGCGGCGACGAGCTGTCCGCTGCCCGGGTGAACCTGGAGTTCGTCTCGGCCAACCCCACCGGACCGATCCACCTCGGCGGCACGCGCTGGGCCGCCGTCGGCGACGCCCTGGGCCGGGTGCTGGCCGCGCGCGGCGCACAGGTCACCCGCGAGTACTACTTCAACGACCACGGTGAGCAGATCAACCGCTTCGCCCGGTCGCTGCTGGCCGCCGCCCGCAGCGAGCCCACCCCCGAGGACGGCTATGCCGGCGCCTACGTCGACGAGATCGCCGCCGACATCGTCGCCGCCGTGCCCGGGGTGCTCGACCAGCCCGCCGACGAAGCCCTGGAGACCTTCCGCGCCCGCGGCGTGGACCTGATGTTCACGCACATCAAGACCACCCTGGCCGACTTCGGCACCGTCTTCGACGTGTACACCCACGAGAACTCCATGTTCGACCGCGGACTGGTCGAGGAGTGCATCGCCGAGCTGAAGGCCTCGGACAACCTCTACGAGGCCGACGGGGCCTGGTGGCTGCGCTCGAGCAACTACGGGGACGACAAGGACCGCGTGGTGATCAAGAGCGACGGCGACGCCGCCTACATCGCCGGCGACATCGCCTACCTCAAGGACAAGCACGACCGCGGCTTCAACCACCTCATCTACATGCTCGGCGCCGATCACCACGGCTACGTGGTGCGGCTCAAGGCGGCCGCCGCCGCACTCGGCTTCGACCCGCAGAGCGTCGAGGTTCTGATCGGCCAGATGGTCAACCTGGTGCGCGACGGGCAGCCGGTGCGGATGAGCAAGCGGGCCGGCACCGTCATCACCCTCGACGACCTCGTCGAGGCGGTCGGTGTGGACGCCGCCCGCTACGCGCTGATCCGCTCGTCGATCGACGTCAACATCGACATCGATCTGGACCTGCTGCGCAAGCAGTCGTCCGACAACCCGGTGTACTACGTGCAGTACGCGCACGCCCGCCTCTGCGCTCTGGCCCGCAACGCCGCCGAACTGGGTGTCACGGCCACCACCGAACACCTCGACCTGCTCGACGATCCGGCCGAGGGCGAACTGATCCGCACCCTGGGCGACTTCCCGGAGGTGGTGGCCACTGCCGCGGAACTGCGCGAGCCGCACCGGATCCCGCGGTACCTGGAGAATCTCGCCGGGTCGTACCACCGCTTCTACGCGCGCTGCCGGGTGCTCCCGCAGGGCGACGAACCGGCCGGCGACGTGCACGCCGCGCGGCTGAGCCTGTGCTCGGCCACCCGGCAGGTGCTGGCCAACGGACTGGAACTGGTGGGCGTGAGCGCCCCCGAGAGGATGTGAGGCGATCATGGCCCACCCCGCAGGACCCCGGCACGCCGAGATCCTCGCCGCCCCGCACCTCGCGGAACGGCCGAGTTCGCCCGAGGCGCTCGCGGCCATCCCGCCGAACGTGTACCCGCGCAACGCCTCCCGGAACGCCGACGGTGAGCTGACCGTGGCCGGCGTGGGGGTGCGCGAGCTGACGCAGACCTACGGCACCCCGCTCTTCGTCTACGACGAGGACGACTTTCGTTCCCGCTGCGCCGACATGCAGCGGGCCTTCGGACCGTACGGCCGCGTGCACTACGCCTCCAAGGCCTTCCTCTCCGTCCAGGTGGCCACCTGGATCGAGGAGGAGGGGCTGTCGCTGGACGTGTGCAGCGGCGGTGAACTGGCCGTGGCGCTGCACGCCGGCTTCCCCGCCGAGCGGATCGCCATGCACGGCAACAACAAGAGCGAGGCCGAGCTGGCGGCCGCCCTGGACGCCGGGGTGGGTCACATCGTGCTCGACTCGCTCATGGAGATCGAACGCCTCGACCGGCTCGCCGGCGAGCGCAACGTGGTCGCCGACGTGCTCATCAGGGTCACCGCCGGCGTGGAGGCGCACACTCACGAGTTCATCGCCACCGCGCACGAGGATCAGAAGTTCGGCTTCGCGCTGACCGGCGGGGCGGCGATGGACGCCGTCCGGGCGGTCTTCGCCACCGGCAACCTGCGGCTGGTGGGCCTGCACAGTCACATCGGCTCCCAGATCTTCGAGATCGACGGCTTCCAGCTGGCCGCGCAGCGCGTCCTGGGACTGCTCGCCGAGGTGGTCGCCGAGTTCGGCGTCGACAAGACCGCGCAGATCGAGGTGCTCGACCTCGGCGGCGGCCTGGGCATCTCCTATCTGCCCACCGACGATCCGCTGCCGGTGCAGCAGCTGGCCGACTCGCTGGCCGACATCGTCCGCCGCGAATCGGCACAGCTCGGCCTGCCGATGCCGCTGATCGCCGTCGAACCGGGCCGGGCCATCGCCGGGCCGGCCGGCATCACCGTCTACACGGTCGGCACCATCAAGGACGTCTCGCTCGACGGGGGAGCGGTGCGCCGCTACGTCTCCGTCGACGGCGGTATGAGCGACAACATCCGGACGGTGCTCTACGACGCCGAATACGATGTGCGCCTGGCCGATCGCGCCTCCGGCGCGCGGGCCACCGTCTGCCGCGTGGTGGGCAGGCACTGCGAGAGCGGCGACATCGTGGTGCGGGACTGCTGGCTCCCCGAGGATCTGGCGCCCGGTGATCTGCTCGTGATCGGCGCCACCGGCGCCTACTGCTATGTCATGTCGAGCCGGTACAACATGGTGGCCCGGCCGGCCGTCGTCGCCGTCGACGAGGGAGCCGCCCGGCTCCTGCTGCGCCGGGAGACCGTCGCAGACATCCTGAACCTGGAGGTGAGCGAGCAATGACCGCCACGAACTCGCGCCCCATCGGCGTCGCCGTACTGGGCATGGGAAATGTGGGTGCCGAGGTGGTGCGCATCCTCACCGAGGGGGCCGACGATCTGCGGCAGCGGATCGGTGCCCCGCTGGAACTGCGCGGGGTGGCGGTGCGCGACGCCAAGCGCGCCCGCGGCGTGGACCCGGAACTGCTCACCGACGACCCGGCGGCGCTCGTCGCCCACGACGACGTCGATCTGGTGGTGGAGCTGATCGGCGGCATCGAGCCGCCGCGCACCCTGATCCTGCAGGCCCTCGAATCCGGCAAGTCCGTGGTCACCGCCAACAAGGCGCTGATGGCCGCCCACGCCGGCGAACTCTCCGAGGCCGCCGAACGCAACCGGGTGGACCTGTACTTCGAGGCCGCGGTGGCCGGCGCCATTCCGGTGATCCGGCCGCTCACCCAGTCGCTCTCCGGCGACCGGGTGACCCGGGTGACCGGCATCGTCAACGGCACCACCAACTACATCCTCTCGGAGATGGACGCGACCGGCGCCGACTACGCCGACGTCCTCGCCGAGGCCGGCCGGCTCGGCTACGCCGAAGCCGACCCCACCGCCGACGTCGAGGGCTACGACGCGGCCGCCAAGGCGGCCATCCTCGCGTCCATCGCCTTCCACTCGCGGGTCACCGCCGAGGACGTCTACCGCGAGGGCATCACCGCGATCACCGCCGCCGACCTCGACGCGGCGAAGAAGTTCGATTGCACCATCAAGCTGCTCTCGATCTGCGAGCGCTTCGACGATGACGGAGTGGAGAAGATCTCCGCCCGCGTCTACCCCGCGCTGATCCCGCTCGACCACCCGCTGGCCACCGTCAACGGCGCCTTCAACGCGGTGACCGTCGAGTCGGAGAACGCCGGCCGGCTGATGTTCTACGGTCAGGGCGCCGGCGGCGCACCCACCGCCGCCGCGGTGATGGGCGATCTGGTGATGGCCGCCCGCAACCGGGTGGTCGGCGGCCGCGGCCCGCTCGAGTCGACGTACGCCTCGCTGCCGGCGGCACCGATCGACCGGGTGCAGACCCGCTACTACGTGTCCATGAAGGTGGCCGACCGTTCCGGCGTGCTCGCTCAGGTGGCCGGCGAGTTCGCCAAACGCTCGGTGAGCATCTCCGCGGTCCGCCAGGACGGCTCCGGCGAGAACGCCCGGCTGATCGTGGTGACCCATCGCGCCTCCGACCGCGCACAGTCGGAAACCGTTGCCGCACTTGAGAAGATGGACTCCGTCATCAAGGTGTCCAGTGTGCTCCGCCTGGAGGGAACAGATGAGTAACAACGACCACACCCCGGTGCACCGCGCCTGGCCCGGGCTGATCGAGGCCTACCGGGACCGGATGCCGGTCCGGGACGACTGGCAGATCGTCACCCTCCTCGAGGGCGGCACCCCGCTGATCCCGGCGCCCCATCTGTCGGAGCTGACCGGCTGCGAGGTGTACCTGAAGGTCGAAGGCCTCAACCCGACCGGCTCGTTCAAGGATCGCGGCATGACCATGGCCGTGACCACCGCCGTCAACAACGGCAAGAAGGCGGTGCTCTGCGCCTCGACCGGCAACACGTCCGCGTCGGCGGCGGCCTACGCCACCCGGGCCGGCATCACCTGCGCGGTGCTCATCCCCGAGGGCAAGATCGCCATGGGCAAGCTCGCCCAGGCGGTGATGCACGGCGCCAAGGTGATCCAGGTGCAGGGCAACTTCGACGACTGTCTCGAACTGGCCCGCAAGGTCACCGCGGACTACCCGGAGATCGAACTGGTCAACTCGGTGAACCCGGCCCGTATCGAGGGGCAGAAGACGGCCTCGTTCGAGATCGTCGACGTGCTGGGCCGGGCACCCGATGTGCATGCGCTGCCGGTGGGCAACGCGGGCAACATCACCGCGTACTGGAAGGGCTACCGCGAGTACCACGCCGACGGCATCATCGACACCCTGCCGCGGATGCTCGGCGTGCAGGCCGCCGGTGCCGCCCCGCTGGTGCACGGCGCCCCCGTCAAGGACCCGGAGACCATCGCCACGGCCATCCGGATCGGCTCGCCGGCCAGCTGGAATCAGGCCGTCGCCGCCAAGGACGAGTCTCGCGGACAGTTCCGCGCCGCCACCGACGAGAAGCTGCTCGAGGCGTACCGGCTGGTCGCCGGCCGGGAGGGCGTCTTCGTCGAGCCGGCGTCCGCGGCGAGCGTCGCCGGGCTGCTGGCCGCGCACGCCGACGGCTGGATCGAACCCGGCTCGACCGTCGTGTGCACCGTGACCGGCAACGGACTCAAGGATCCCGACACCGCGCTGCGCGACATGCCGCAGGTCGAGGCCATCGCCGTCGACCCGGTGGCCGTGGCCGGCGCGCTGGGCGTGGGATGACCGGCGCTTCACCGGCCACAGCGATGCTCACCGACGGGCTCCGGGCGAGTGTGCGGGTGCCGGCGTCGACGGCCAACCTGGGTCCGGGCTTCGACTGCCTGGGCCTGGCCCTGGGCATCTACGACGAGGTCGCGGTGACCGTGCGCGGCACCGGTGTGAGCGTGGACGTGCGCGGTGAGGCCGCTGCCGATGTGCCGCGCGACGAGCGTCACCTGGTGGCCCGCGCGGTGGCCCGCGGGCTCGACTTCGCCGGGGTGAGTGCGCCCGGACTGCACCTGGACTGCGTCAACGCCATTCCGCACTCGCGCGGTCTGGGGTCCTCGGCGGCCGCCGTGGTCGGTGGTCTGGCCGCAGCCTCGGCGCTGCTGCTGGCCGCCGGAGGCGAGGCGCTCACCGATGCGGAGCTGGTCCAGCTCGCCGGTGAATTCGAGGGGCACCCGGACAATGCCGCCGCCAGTGTGCTCGGCGGCGGAGTGGTCACCTGGACCGACACCGACGGGCGCTACTTCGGGAGGCGGCTGCCGCTGCACCCGGATCTGGTGGCCACCGCCTTCGTCCCGCAGGTCGAATCGTCCACCTCGGTGACCCGGGGGCTGCTGCCCGACGTGGTGCCGCGCGCCGACGCCGTCTTCAATCTCAGCCGTGCCGCCCTGGGCGTGGTGGCCCTGACCGTCGACCCGGGCTGTCTGATGGCGGCCACCGAGGATCGCCTGCACCAGCCCTACCGCGCCGAGGCGATGGCGCCGACCGCGGATCTGGTCGAGCAGCTGCGCCGGCACGGTCATGCGGCCACCGTCTCCGGTGCCGGACCGTCGGTGGTGGTGCTCGGGACCGCCCCGCTGACCGCCGCCGAAGCCGAGCTCGCCGCGGTGCACGGTTTCGAGATGCGCGAGATCCCGATCGCCGACGGCGTGTCGTTCGGCGGGTGATTCGTGGCGCCGGCTGTGGCCGGTGCTACACTGTAGGCGTTCCGCCGCGTGGACCGTACGTCCCGCGCCTTCGGATTTCCCCGGCACCGCCGACATCGACGCCTGGCAGCGCCGTCCGGATCGGTCGCGTTCTCACCGCGGCAGAGCATAAAGAATCTCCACACCATTCGTCATCGAATGGGCCCGACGGCCTCTGCCGCGGGCAACGAAAGGACATCCGTGACCGATACGGACCTGAGCACAGCCACTCCTGCGCGACGGGGACTGACGTCCATGCTGCTTCCCGAACTCCGCGGCCTGGCCGGTGAGCTGGGCATCAAGGGCACCTCGGGCATGCGTAAAGGCGACCTGATCGAAGCGATCCGGGCCCATCAGGCCGGTGGCCGTCCGGCGGCCGCGAGTGCGCCGGCCCCGGAGAAGGCCGCCGACCAGGCGAAGGCCCCGGCGGCGCAGGCTCGCGCCGAGCGTGCGGCCGCGCCGGACCGGGAGCAGCGCGACGAGCCCAAGCAGGAGCGCTCGGACAAGCAGGACCGGCCCCGCCGGGACGCCAAGACCGACACGGCCAAGACCGACACGGCCAAGACCGACACGGCCAAGACCGACACGGCCAAGACCGACACGGCTAAGACCGAGGCCGGCAAGAACGACGCCGGCAAGGCCGACCACCGGCAGGGCGACAAGCAGCCCGCAGAGGGTAAGTCGGCAGAGGGTAAGTCCTCTGAGGGCAAGTCCGGCGAGCGCAACCAGAACCGCAACCGCGACGGCCAGAACCGGGACAACCAGAACCGGCAGGGCGACAAGCGCAACCAGGGCGGCCAGAATCAGGGCGGCCAGAATCAGGGCGGCCAGAATCAGCGCGGCGGCCAGAACAACAATCAGCACGACGACGAGGACGGCGAAGGCGGCGGACGCCGGCGCGGACGCCGATTCCGCGAGCGTCGCCGCCGCGAAGGCGGACAGGGCGGCGGCGGAGGCGAGCCGCAGCTCAACGAGGGCGACGTCGTCGCACCCGTGGCCGGCATCCTCGACGTCCTCGACAACTACGCCTTCGTCCGGACCTCCGGCTACCTGGCCGGCCCGAACGACGTCTACGTCTCGATGAACATGGTGCGCCGGTACGGCCTGCGCCGCGGAGACGCGATCACCGGCGCGGTGAAGGTGCCGCGCGAGGGGGAGCAGCAGAGCAACCAGCGGCAGAAGTTCAACCCGCTGGTGCGGCTGGACACCGTCAACGGCGGTGAACCCGATGCCTCGCGCAAGCGGCCCGACTTCAACAAGCTCACCCCGCTCTACCCCAACCAGCGGCTGCGGCTCGAGACCACCCCCGAACGGCTCTCGACCCGGGTCATCGACCTGATCATGCCGATCGGCAAGGGCCAGCGCGCCCTGATCGTGTCCCCGCCGAAGGCCGGTAAGACGACCATTCTGCAGGACATCGCCAACGCCATCACCACCAACAATCCGGAATGCCACCTGATGGTGGTGCTGGTGGATGAGCGGCCCGAAGAAGTCACCGACATGCAGCGCAGCGTCAAGGGCGAGGTGATCGCCTCGACCTTCGACCGCCCGCCGTCAGACCACACCTCGGTGGCCGAACTGGCCATCGAGCGGGCCAAGCGACTGGTGGAACAGGGGCAGGACGTGGTGGTGCTGCTCGACTCGATCACCCGCCTCGGCCGCGCCTACAACAACGCCTCGCCCGCCTCGGGACGCATCCTCTCCGGTGGTGTGGACTCGACGGCGCTCTACCCGCCGAAGCGTTTCCTCGGTGCCGCCCGCAACATCGAGAACGGCGGCTCGCTGACCATCATCGCCTCGGCGCTGGTGGAGACCGGCTCCACCGGTGACACCGTGATCTTCGAGGAGTTCAAGGGCACCGGTAACGCCGAGCTCAAACTCGACCGCAAGATCGCCGAACGGCGCGTCTTCCCGGCCGTCGACGTCAACCTGTCGAGCACCCGTAAGGACGAGCTGTTGCTCGCGCCCGAGGAGTTCTCGATCGTGCACAAGCTGCGCCGGCTGCTCTCCGGGCTGGATTCGCAGCAGGCCATCGATCTGCTGATCAACCAGCTGAAGAAGTCGCGGTCCAATGTCGAATTCCTGATGCAGGTGCAGAAGACCGCGCCGGGCGGACTCGACCAGGACTGAGCCCGGGCGGCGGTAGCGTGGCCGGGATGAGTGAGATTCCCGGCCGGGTGGCGGCGGTGGTGTTCGACTGCGACGGTCTCCTGCTGGAGACGGAGTCGCGCTGGACGCTGGTGGAGGAGTCGCTGTTCGCCGACCACGGCCTCGATTTCGGGCCGGCGGAGAAGGATCTGCTCATCGGCCGGAGCCTCGCCGACGGCTGCGCCGCGATGGCGAGGCTCCTGGGCCGTCCCGGCGCAGGACCTGACCTCGAGGAGGAGCTCTTCGCACGGGTCGAGGCCGAACTGGCCGCCGGCGTGGAACCCATGCCCGGTGCCGTGGAGCTGCTCGGTCGGCTGCATGGACGGATACCGCTCGGGATCGCATCGAACAGCCCGCGAGGACTGCTCGATGCGGCTCTCGGCGCCTCCGGGATCGGGGACTGCTTCGACGTCTCGTTCGCCGGCGACGAGGTGAGTGCACCCAAGCCGGATCCCGAACTGTACCTGCGGTCGTACGCCCATTTCGGGGCGGCGCCGCAGCAGTGCATCGCCCTGGAGGACTCGGCCACCGGGGTCGCGGCCGCCCGCGCCGCCGGCAGCTATCTGATCACCGTGCCCTCGCAACCGGGCAAAGCCCTCGACGGCGACCATCTCGCCGACAGCCTGGCCGATCCGGCGATCCTGCAGTGGGCGGCCCGGGTGGCGCCGATCCGAGCGGACGGCGCACCGATCGGGTAGCGCAGAGGGGCCTGAGGCCGACTTCCGCTACCGGATCGGAACGCTTCGCTCCGCGGCGGCCAGCCCCAGGGCACGGCCGCGGGAGCGGTAGTACCACTTGGCCGCCAGATTCTGCTGATGCCAGTAGGCACGCAGCAGCACCGGCAGGTGAGGGATCCAGAAATCGTCCGCCGGCGCGCGGACCGGTTCACGCGCACCCGTCACCACGTCGGCCACCACCACGCCGGGGCCGTCCTCGGTGCTGCGGGCGGCCAGCACCGTGCCGTCCGAGGCCACGATCTGGGTGACGCCGACGAAGCGGGTCTCGTACGGCACGGAAGCCGGGCAGCCCGGCGACAGCAGGAAATCCGTCCGGAACCGGCCGCAGTGTGAGGCCTGCAGCACCGGTGCGCCCAGCAGCCTGGCGAACTCGACCGGCGCGTTCTCCGACAGGTACCGGTTGTACTGAGCCAGAGCGCCGGTGGCCGCCGACACCGCCCGGCCCCAGTTCTCCGGCACCGTCCACCAGTGGGTGCCGGACATCATCACGTCCACTCCACGCAGCCGTCGCACAGTCTGACCGCGGATCAGTTCCCAGCACACCCCGGCGCCCACCTCGCCGTCGGACGTGACGAAGCGTCCGTCGTCGTGGCCGGGCGCGTAAAAGGCGTTCTCCCACATGGTGGGCAGGTCCTTGTCGTGGACGTGCACAGTGCCGTCGGCCTCGACGAAGTGGTAGCGGTTGTAGATCTCGCCGCCGTCGGCGATGAGCATCGAGCCGCCGATCCGCACCCGGTGCCCGGTGGCGATCCGGCGCAGCATGGCCACCGCCGCATTGTCCGGCGGCAGCACCGCCTCATACGTCCGCGCCGTGAGGGGCAGGGGAGACGTGGCGAACTCGGGGACGGCGATCAGTTCGGCGCCGCGCCCCACCGCCTCGGTGATCAGGACCTCCAGCCGCCGCAGGTTCTCCGGGACGTCGCCGACCACACCCTGCAGCTGCACCGCCGCCGCCCGCACCGTGGTGCCGGCCCCGCCGTCGGCCATCAGTAGACGTCGCGCAGGTAGCGGCCCTGCTCGCGAAGCTCGGCCAGCCGTTCGGCGGCGGCCGCCACATCCATGTCGCCGTACTGGGCGACGATCCGGGCCAGGGCGGCATCGACTTCGCCGGCCATCGAATCGGCGTCACCGCACACGTACAGGACCGCGCCATCGCGCAGCCAGTGGTACAGCTCCTCGCCGTGGCCGTCCATCAGGTGCTGGACGTACACCTTCTCGTCCTGCTCCCGGGAGAACGCCACGTCGAGCCGGTCCAGGGTGCCCTCGGCCTCGAAGCGCCGCATCTCCTCCCGGTAGAGGAAGTCGTGATCGCGGTGCCGGGCGCCGTGAAAGAGCCAGTTGCGGCCCGCCCCCGGCTCCTGCGCCCGCTGATGCAGGAAGCCGCGGAACGGTGCGATCCCGGTGCCCGGCCCGATCATGATGATGTCGGTGTCCGGCTCGGGCAGCCGGAACGACTTGTTCGGGGTCAGATAGATCCCCACCGTGTCGCCGGCGCCCACCCGATCGGCCAGATAGGTCGACGCGGCGCCGCCGCGATCGCGGCCGTCGCCCCACTCGTCGGTGGCCGGATGCCGGACGGTGGCCGGCGTCAGGTGCAGGGCTCCCGGGTGCGCGCTCGGCGACGAGGAGATCGAGTAGGTGCGTGCGACCAGCGGCCGCAGCTCGGCGATCAGCGCCTCCGGGGTGGGGGTCCAGTCCGGTTCCAGGTTCAGCAGATCGAGCACGTCCCGGCCCCGGGACCAGGCCTCGAGCTCCGCGCGTTCACCGGCCAGCAGCCGTTGCGCGGTGGGGTTCTCCAGTGCCGTCGCCAGATGATCGAGCAGATAGGCCGACACCGAGGTGATCTCCACCCCGGTCGAGAGCACCTGGTCGAACCGGCGGCTGCCCTTGCGGTCGACGATCTCGGTGTCGGCCGGCACCCCCAGTCGCCCGATGATCCGCGCCACCAGCCCGGGGTCGTTCACCGGCAGCACCGACACCCCGTCGCCGGGCTGGTACTCGAGGCCCGAATCGGCGATGTCGAGCACCAGATGCCGGACCTGCTTGTCGGTGTCAGGCGAGGTCAGCAGCTGATTCTCCACGACGCGGGCGGGGTACGGATTGCGCCGCGACCAGCGGGGCTTTCTCGACTCACGACTCTTCTCGGCAGCGCTCATACCGCGATTTTAGTCGGCGCTCTCCCGGTGCTCCGCGCCGCCGCCGGGACACGGCCGGGCCGGGGCCGGACCGCGATTTCGGGGAGTCGCGGTCCCTGTGGAATAATCGATCGGTCAGTCCGGTTGTTCGGACAGTCCGGTACCGGTTCACACCGTGCGCACCCGGCCGCGGTGACCCGGCGACCACAAGAGATGAGGACATTCATGAAGCAGGGAATCCATCCCGAGTACGTGGCGACCACCGTCGTCTGCGGTTGCGGGAACACCTTCGAGACGCACAGCACCAAGAAGGACGGCCGCATCAACGTGGAAGTCTGCTCGCAGTGCCACCCGTTCTACACCGGCAAGCAGAAGATTCTCGACACCGGCGGCCGCGTCGCCCGCTTCGAGAAGCGCTACGGCAAGCGCCAGAAGTAATCCATTCCGACAGACAGCGGTACATCGAGCACAGTGAGCAGCCAGGCACCGTCCGCGATCGACGACGTCATCGCCGAACACGCGGGACTGGAACAGCAGCTCGCTGATCCGGCGCTGCACGACGACCCGGCGAACGCCCGCCGGGTCGGCAAGCGCTTCGCCGAACTCGCTCCGGTGATGGCCACGCACGCCAAGCTCGTCGCCGCGCGCGACGATCTGGCGGCGGCCCGGGAACTCGCCGAGGCCGATCCCGGCTTCGCCCAGGAGATCCCGGCCCTCGAGGCCACCGTCGCCGAGCTCGATGCCGCGCTCACCGATCTGCTCGCACCGCGCGACCCGCACGACGGGGACGACGTGGTGCTGGAGGTCAAGTCCGGGGCCGGCGGCGAAGAGTCTGCGCTCTTCGCCGCCGACCTGGTGCGCATGTACGTCAAATACTGCGAACGGCGCGGCTGGAAGGCCACCGTCCTCGGAGTCACCGAATCCGATCTGGGCGGATACAAGGACGCCACCGTCTCGATCAAGGCCCGCGAGGCCGGGCGCGACGGTGTCTGGTCGCGCCTGAAGTTCGAGGGCGGCGTGCACCGCGTGCAGCGGGTGCCGGTCACCGAATCGCAGGGCCGTATCCACACCTCCGCCGCCGGTGTGCTGATCTTCCCCGAACCCGACGAGGTCGAGCAGGTCGCGATCGACGACAACGACCTGCGGGTGGACGTCTACCGCAGCTCCGGCAAAGGCGGTCAGGGCGTCAATACCACCGACTCGGCGGTGCGCCTGACGCACCTGCCCACCGGCATCGTGGTGACCTGCCAGAACGAGCGCTCGCAGCTGCAGAACAAGGCGCGTGCCATGCAGGTGCTCGCCGCCCGGCTGCAGGCCGCCGCCGAAGAGGAGGCCGCCGCCGAGGCTGCGGCCGGCCGCGCGGCGCAGATCCGCACCGTGGACCGCTCCGAGCGGATCCGGACCTACAACTTCCCGGAGAACCGGATCACCGATCACCGGATCGGCTACAAGGCCAACAATCTGGACTCGGTGCTGGCCGGCGACATGGAGGCGCTGCTCGACGCGCTGGTCGCGGCCGATCGACAGGCTCGCCTCGAGCAGTGAGTCAGTCGCCCGCCGCGCTGCGCCGATGGTCCACCGATATTCTCTCAGCGGCCGGAATCGACTCGGCCGCAGCCGAATCCATCGACCTGCTGGCGCACGTACTCGGGGTGGAGCCCGGACGCCTGATCCTGGTCGACGAGGTCTCCGACGATGACGCGGAGACCTTTCGCGGGCTGATAGCTCAACGCGCACAACGTGTTCCGCTGCAGTACCTGACCGGCCGCGCGTATTTCGCGGGCCTGGAGCTGCAGGTGGGGCCGGGGGTGTTCATCCCGCGCCCGGAGACCGAACTGCTGGCCTCCTGGGCCCTCGAACAGCTGGCGGGCCGTCCGGGACCGGTTCCGGTGGCCGACCTGTGCTCGGGCAGTGGCGCGCTGGCCCTGGCGGTCGCCGCCGGATCGCCGGCGGCGCAGGTGATCGCCGTGGAGCGATCGGCCGATGCCGCAGACTATCTGCGCCGCAATATCGACGCGCAGGAGCCGGCGGTGGCCGGCCGGGTTCAGGTGCTCCGGGCCGATGTCCTCGACCGAGACCGGATGGTCGCCGCACTGGGCGCGCGTGAGCTGATCGTCGTCAATCCGCCGTATGTGCCGTCCGGGTCGCCGGTCTCGCCGGAGGTCGCGGCCGATCCGTACGAGGCGGTGTTCTCCGGTCAGACCGGGATGGACCTGATCGAGCGGCTGATCCCGGTGCTCGCCGAGGTGCTGGCGCCGGGTGGCGCGGTGGCCGTGGAGCACGACGACACCACCGGTCCGGCCACCGTGGCGGCGTTCACCGGCGACGGGCGTTTCACGCGGGTCACCGCACACGCGGATCTGGCGGGCAGGCCCCGGTTCGTGACCGCCGTCCGCCGCGACTGAGGAGGCGCAGACCCGTTCAGGCGGCCTGGTGCCAGCCGGCCACCTCGTGCAGCAGGGCGTCCCACTGGGCGTGCTCGGCGGCGGAGACCGGACCGGTCTGGGTGAGCACCGCGCAGCAGTAGCCGTGCCGGTCGTAGAGCTCGACGGCCCCGGTGGGACCCCAGATGCCCTGGGTCCAGGTGATCCAGCAGGCGCCGAGCAGCGGCAGGGTGACCATCATCCGGGCCCGGCCGGAGACCACGAGCAGGTTCCCGCAGTTCTCCCGGGCGGCGTCGATGCGACCGGTGTGCAACTGCTGGCAGAGCCGGATCCGGTGGCGCACAGGCTCAGCGGTAGCGCCCGCTGCGCGGCCTTCTCGAGCACCTCCGGCAGGGCCGGTGCCGGCACCTCGGTGGCGTCGGCGCATCTCCCGGCGAAGAGCGAGCTCACCCGGGACAGACCGCCGTCGTCGAGGACGGTGTCGAACAGATCGATCTGATCCTCCGGCGGCTGCACCTCCGATGCCGGGCGGAACGGCGGGAAGTCGGGTCCGCTCGTGCCGTCCGGGGCGGCGCCGAGCATGCCGAGGGCCTCGAAGGCCAGGCGGTCCGAGGTATGGGTGAGATAGCTGGTGTGCACCGCGGCGTCGGCGTCGTCGAACAGCCGCAGACTCGGCGGGGTGCCGCCGGCCGGGTCACAGGCGATGGCGGCCCCGATGAGGTCCGGGTGCAGCCGCAGCCCCACCTTCTCCTGCCCGGCCGGCAGCAGACCGCCGAGGGTGCTGGGACTGTGGTGCACGCCGATGTCGTTGAGGATGACCGGTCCGGCCGCGGTCACCGCCACCACCTCGTCGAGCAGCGGCATCGCCGCGCCGACCGTCAGCGGATGGCCGCCGAGCACCGAGCCGGAGAACCCGGGCGCCTCGACCAGGGCGGCCAGATCGCTGCGGCCGTCCCGGCTTCCGCGCCGGCAGCAGTGGTCGCCGCAGCCGCTCCGGGCCGGGACGGCGGCCTCGTCGCCGCGGCCCGTGGAGACCTCATCGTCGTAGAACTCGGTCATGCTGATCCTCTCCGCGGGGACGCCGTTGTCGCCGCGCTGTCGGTGCGTGTGCTGCGGGGGCCGGTCAGTAGACGTCCCGCAGATAGCGTTTGGCCGTCTTGAGCTCGTCGAGGTAGGCGCGCGCCCCGTCCGCGTCGAACCCGCCGTGTGCGGCGACGATGCCGGCCAGTGCCTCGTCGACGTCGTGCGCCATCCGGGTCGCATCACCGCACACGTAGAGGTGTGCGCCGCGCTGCAGCCAGGCGAAGAGCTCCGCCCCGGCGGCGGTCATGGCGTCCTGCACGTAGACCTTGTGCGCCTGATCGCGGGAGAACGCCAGATCCAGCCGGGTGAGCACCCCACAGTCCTGCCAGGCCGCCAGCTCGTCGGCGTAGAGGAAATCGGTCTCGCGGTGCTGGTCGCCGAAGAACAGCCAGTTCTCGCCGGTGGCGCCGGCCGCGGCGCGCTCCTGCAGGAAGCTGCGGAAGGGGGCGATGCCGGTGCCGGGTCCGATCATGATGACCGGGACGTCCTCGGCCGGCAGCCGGAAGCTCTTGTTGGGCGTGACGTACACCTGCACCGCGCCGTCGGGGCAGCGGTCGGCCAGCATGGTCGAGCAGACCCCGCCGCGGTCCCGGTCGCCGGATCGGTAGCGGACGGTGGCCACCGTCAGCGAGACGCTCGACGGATCCGCCCGCCGGCTCGACGAGATCGAGTACACCCGGTGCGAGAGCGGACGCAGTTCGGCGATCAGCTCGTCGGGGGTGATGGTCAGCGACGGATCGACGTTCAGCAGATCGAGCACGTCCTTACCCCACAGCCAGGCGTCGAGCGCCTCGTGGTCGCCGGCCGTGGACAGGTGCTCGAGCTCGGGATCGGCGGTGCGGGCGGCGATGTAATCGACCAGATACTTGGACGCGGTCGCGATCTCGAATCGGTCGGTGAGGGCATCGCGCAGCGAGCACACCCCGCTGCGGTCGGCGATCGGCTCCTCGCCGGTGGCACCGAGCCGCGCCAGGATCCGGTCGACCAGCGCCGGATCGTTGGCGGCGACCACCGACAGCCCGTCGCCAGGCTGATAGTCGATGCCCGAATCGCCCAGCGCGATCTCGAGGTGGCGCACCTCTTTGGCCGAGCCCGGCGCCGACAGCAGCCGGTTGACGGTCACCGTGGCCGGATACGGGTTCTTCCGGCCCCAGCCCTTCGGCGCCTCGACCGCCGGCGCCGCCGCGGACGCGGCCGGGGAGGCGGCGGCCGGGCCGGCGTCGACGGCGTTGAGTGCGTCGAGGGCCCGCGGCAGCCATTCGTCGGCGGTCGACTGGAAGTCCAGATCGCAGTCGCCGCGGTCGACGACCCGGGCGGCGCCGAGTTCGGCGAGCCGGCCGTCGAGGTTCTTGCCGGCCTGACAGAAGCCGTCGTACACCGAGTCGCCCAGGGCGAGCACCGCGAAGTGCAGCCCCTCGAGCCGGGGTGCGTCCGGACCGGCCAGCGCCAACCAGAAGTCCTCGGCGGCATCGGGCATCTCGCCCTCACCGTAGGTCGAGCACACCACCAGCAGGCGGCTCATGCCGGCCAGCCGGGCCGGCGAGAGGTCCTCCAGGTCGGTGCAGACCGCCTGCAGTCCGCGCTCGGCGGCCAGGGTGGCCGCCTGCTCGGCGATCCATTCGGCGTTGCCGGTCTGGGTGCCGTAGGCGATCTGCAGCAGCGGTGCGGCCGGTCCCTCGGCGACGGCCGCGGCGCTGCCGGCCGCCGTGGCCGGCGCGGCGCTGGGCATGGCCACCCGGGTGTTGAGCCCGGCGAGGAAGCCGGCGAACCAGGCCTTCTGCTCACCGGTGAACGGGACGTCGGCGGGAATGTAGGGAAGTTGCATGTCAGACCCCCGTGGTCGAGGTGGCGGGACCGTCGGCCGGCGCCGAGACCAGCATGCGCAGCTGGTCGGCGACGTCCGGGACGGCACGGACGGCGAAGAGTTCGTCGAAGCTGGGCAGATGTCCGAGCAGCTCGCGGTTGCGGGCGTCCTGGAGCAGCAGCCAGCCGTAGGTGGCCGGCGCATCCATCGAGCGGACGTTGCGGCGGGCCAGGGACTGCTTGTAGTCGTCGACGCGTTTGGCGCCGATCAGTGCGGCGAGCTGGTCGTCGGTGTACCCGCCGAGGATGTCCCGGGCGTACCGGCTCACCCGCCCGACCAGTTCGAAGTCCTCGGTGAGCACCAGATTGCGGGCGGCCGCGGCCACCGACTGCTCGGTGCGGGCGCGGGCCGGCCGGGTGCGTGAGCGCCGCAGCCGGGCGTCGGCGGTGTCCCGCGCGAGTTCGAAGACGGTGAACGCGCCCAGCAGCCGGTAGGTGACCTGGTCGTCGGTGTGCCCGAGCTCGGGCACCTGCCCGCCCTGGACCGGGGTGGCCGCGCGCATGTCGGCCTTGAGCGCACGCACCTGATGCACGGCCAGCGAACGGGCCAGCTCGTCGAGCAGCTCGCGCCGGTTGGTGCCGGCCATGATCGTGGCCGAATCCTGGTGTGCCACCAGGGCTCTGGGCATGGCATAGCAGAAGTAGTGCCGTTCGGTCTCCCAGTTCTGCAGCAGCCAGGAGGCCATCGCCGACTCGGTGGCCTCGGCGTGCCAGGTCAGCAGCAGGCGGGCCGCCTCGTGGTGCAGGGCGGCGAACGGGTCGCCGTCGCCGGTGATCGAGCCGACGATCACCGAGTCGGCACTGACCTGCGCGGCGAAGGTGCAGGTGGGGTCGTACTGGTACAGAAAGCCGCCGCTCATGCCGTTGGCCAGGCCGCGTCCGAAGCCGCCGAGGTTGAGCACGGCGCCGCCGGTCATGTACTCGCAGCCGAACTCGCCGAGACCTTCGACCACGGCGGTGGCCCCGGAGTTGCGGACGGCGAACCGGTCACCGGCCTCGCCGTCGACGAACAGACGTCCGCCGGTGGCACCGAAGAGCGCGAAGTTGCCGATCAGCACGTTGCCTCCGGCCGCGGCCGAGCCGCCGCCGGGGGAGCGGACCACCACCTGCCCGCCGCACATCGACTTGCCGACGCCGTCGTTGCAGGTGCCGGTGTGCACCAGGGTCATACCGTCGTTGCAGAATGCGGCGTAGGAGAGTCCGGCCGAGCCGCTGGTGGGGACCGTGACGATGCCGGCGTCGGCATAGCGCCGGCCCCGGTCGTCGGTCAGCAGCCACGGCGCGACCTCGGCCTCCTCCGGGGTGAGCCGGTAGTTCAGCAGCCGTTCGAGGTCGACGGCCAGCTGCGCGCCGACGCTCTTGTCCCGGTTGGTCAGGTGGACCGGCTCGGTGACGACCTGTTCGGCGTCGCCGTCGATCAGCGCGGCCGTGACCTGGTCCAGGAGGGCATCGTCGACCTCGAACTCGCCGTCGATGTAGACCGGCTCGGCGATACGGGTCTGCGGCACCGTGGCGAGCAGCGCCTCGGTGCGGAGCCGCCCGACGATGGCGTGGTGCTCGACCAGCGAGAGCAGATCGGCGCGGCCGCGCGCTTCGCGGAGACTGCGCAGGCCCAGGCTCGCGAGCACCTCGCGGACGTCGTGCGCCACATTGAGCAGGTACTGCGCCATCGCCCGCGGGTCGCCCTCGAAGACCTCCGGGTTGGTGGTCAGGCCGGCCGGGCACTTCACATTGCAGTTCTTGGCGATCACGCAGCCGATGGTCATCAGGGCCGCGGTGCCGAACTCGAAGCTGTCGGCGCCGAGCAGCGCCGAGGTGACCACGTCCCGTCCGGTCTGGTGGGCACCGGAGGTGCGCAGCGTCACCTTGGAGCGCAATCCGTTGGCGCACAGCGCCTGATGCACTTCGGCGAGACCGAGTTCGGCGGCCCGGCCCGCGTAGCGCAGGCTGGTTACGGCGGCGGCGCCGGTGCCACCGGTGTTGCCGGCCACGTTGATCACGTCGGCGCCGGCCTTGGCCACGCCCACCGCGATGGTGCCGATGCCCTCCGAGGACACCAGTTTCACGATCACCCGGACGCGGGCGGCCTTGCAGTCGTGGATCAGCTGTGCGAGGTCCTCGATCGAGTAGGTGTCGTGGTGCGGCGGCGGGGAGACCAGCTCCACGCCGGGGGTCCCGCCCCGGGCGGCGGCGATCTCGACGGTCACCTTCGCGGCCGGAAGCTGCCCGCCCTCACCGGGTTTCGCGCCCTGCCCGATCTTGATCTCCAGTTCTTCGAGCATCGGGTCGGCCAGATAGCCCGCCCAGATCCCGAACCGTCCGGAGGCGAACTGCTTGATCTTGGAGGCCCGGATGGTGCCGTAGCGGGAGTGGTGCTCGCCGCCCTCACCGGAGTTGGACAGTCCGCCGACCATGTTGGTGCCGTGGGCGACCGCCTCGTGTGCCGGGGCCACCAGCGCGCCGTGACTCATGGCGCCGGAGGCGAAGACCGCGGTGATCCGGTGCGCCGGCTCCACCTCGGCCAGCGGCACCGGCTCGCCGGCCGGGCTCGCGCGCAGGACGTCGCGCAGCGCGCTGGGCCGCTCGGCCCGTTCGTCGGTGAGGTCGGCGACGAAGGCGCGATAGGCCTCGGTGATCTGGAAGGAGTCGACGGCCTCATCGGTGAGCCGGTCGTAGCCGGAGCCGGTGTAGGCCCGTGCGTCCAGGCCGAAGGCGTCGCCGAGCTCGCTGAGGGTCAGGCCGCCGAGCTCGTCGGCGGCGCCCGCACGCTCGGCCGGCGCCGAGGGACGGTCGCCGCCGTCGAAGGCCACCGGTTCGGTGGTCAGCGCCGCGTAACCCCGCACGGCGGTGGTGCCGAAGGAGTGCCCGGCACCGTCCGAGCGTTCCTTGAACAGCCCGAGCAACGGCAGGTCCTTGTCGCTGCGCAGCGGCTGCTCGGGGTCGACGGCGCGATGATGCGCCAGCGCCAGGCTCCGGGCGATCTGCGGCAGGCCCGCCCCGCCGGCCGGCGAGGTGAGCGCGGGGAACCAGTGCGCCAGGTCCGGGTCGGCGGTGTCGAGGAAGTTCGGCTCGAAGAACTCGCCGCCGATGTAGCTCTCCACGGTGCACAGCCCCACCCGGCCCATGGTCTTCATCAGCGACTTCTGCGCGGCGGCGGTCCACCGGGCGAAGGCCTCGCCGGCGTGCTCGCCGTACAGTTCGGCGGCCCGGCGGGCCACCGAGTGCGGGTGCACGGCGGCGGTGCCGAAGCCGAGGAGCACCGCCAGATGGTGCGCGGACTCGACCTGGCCGGTGTCGGCGATGAGCGAGACGCGCAGCCGCAGACCCGAGGAGATCAGCCGCTGGTTGATGGCCGAGACCGCGAAGGCCATCGGCAGTGCGGCGGCGCCGGCGCCCGGATCCCGATCCGAGAGGACCGCGATCCCGCCGGTGGCGGCGGCGAAGGCGGCCACCTGTTCGCCGAGGGCGTCGACCGCGGCGGCCAGCGTGCGGGCGTGCTCGGCCGGATCGGCCGACGGACCCGCCGGCCGGTAGAGCGCGCTGAACCGGGCCACCGGCACCTGGTCCTGACCGGTCAGGATCTGCAGGGCGGGTGCGCTGAGCACCGGTCCGGGGAGCACGATCTGCCGGGATGCGCCGGTGACGGCCGTCCGGCCGGGCGAGGAGACGACCTGCGGGCGGGCGCCGAGCGCCACCCGCAGGGTCATCCCGTCCGCCTCGCGGATGCTGTCGAGCGGGGGATTGGTCACCTGCGCGAAGCGCTGCGAGAAGAACCGGGCCACGCTCGGCTCGCGATCGCTGAGCGCGTTGACGGCATTGCCGAAGCCCATCGCCGAGATCAGCTCGCCGCCGGTGGCGAGCATCGGGTCCATGAAGTAGCGGAAGCTCTCCTGGTCGAGGTAGTACGCCCGATAGCGCTGCGCCTCGGTGAGTCCGGCCGGTTCCGTCGAGTCCGCGGCCGCTTCCGCCGCGCTCGCAGGCGCGGTCTGGGCTGCGTCGAGCTGCTCCAGGTCGATTCTGGCCGCGGCCAGCAGGGCCGGGTAGTCGGCGGCCGCGGCCAGCTTCCGGTAGGCGTCGTCGGTGGTGTACACCCGGTGTTCGCGGTGGTCGTAGTAGATCATCCCGCCGGCCGAGACGCGCCCGCGCGCGATCACGGTGGACGGTTCGAAGTCGATCTGTCCGGCCTCGGAGAAGGCGCACAGGTAGTCGCCGGTCTCCACGGTGCGCAGCGGCCGCAGACCCAGCCGGTCCAGGCGGGCGCCGACCACGGTGCCGTCGCCGAAGACCACGGCGGCCGGTCCGTCGTTCTTCTCCTCGTAGAGCGAGAAGTACTCGAACATGGCGCGCACGTCGGCGGGCAGGGTCTGGTCGTTCTCCCAGGCCGGCGGCATCATCGAGACGATGGCGGTGACCAGGTCCAGGCCGTCGTCGGTGACCCGGGTGGCGACGGTCTGGTCGAGCCGGGAGCTGTCGGACTGGCCGGGCGGTCGGACGATGCTGCGGCCGGCGGCCGCGGCGGCGGTCACCTGGGCGATGCGGTTCTTCTTGTCGGTGTTCAGCTCGCCGTTGTGCGCCAGGTAGCGGAACGGCTGGGCCATGGTCGGGTGCGGTTAGGTGTTGGTGGAGAACCGGGTGTGGAAGTAGATGGTGTGCACCGCATGGTCGGGATCGGCCAGATCGGCGAAGTAGCCGATCACCTCGGGCGAGGAGAGCCGGCCCTTGAGCACCTGGGTGCGTGCCGACAGCGAGAGCGGGTACAGGCCGGCCAGGTCCGGATCGGGGTAGCCGACCGCTTCGATGTGCAGCAGCGCCTGCTGCACCAGCAGATCCAGTTCGGCCGGCGGCGGGCAGGGATCGGGAGCGGCGAAGATCCACTGCCGGATGGGCAGCTGGGCGGCGGCCGAGGCGGGCCGCAGCACCGACTCGTCCACCGGGACGTCGCGCACGGTGAGCACGGCCATGCCCAGTCCGGCCATCGTCGACTCGATCAGGGCGGTGGCCGCGGCGGCCCCGGCGGGACTCTCCGGGAGGAAGAAGTTGCCCACGCAGAACCGGCCCAGCCGCAGGTCGTCGATGCCGGTGACCTTGCGGAAGAAGCTCTGCGAGAGGTCCATGCTGACCCCGCCGCCGTCACCGACGCCGGTGGCCGAGATACCCCCGCGATGGGGCACCGAACACAGGGCCTGAGCGGCCAGGGTGATCACCTCGTGGTGGGCGACGCCGTCCTTGCGGGTGATGAATCCGACACCGCAACTGCTCTTCTCGGACTCCGGATCGTACAGAGCGGCACGCGGTGCGGACTCTCGGGCGTCCCGGGGGCGGACGTCTCGGTTGCAGGGGTCGACGGACATACGACTCCTCTTCATCGGCGGGGTGGGGAATTACGCCCCTGCGACGATGAAGCGGCGTGGCACTCCCGGGCGACGGTGCCGGGGAGTCGATGTCGCGACGACGTTGGCGCGACATCCCTGTCAGCCTAATAGAGGTAAGGCTTACCTATCTAGCCCCGCGGGCGTGGCGCGCGTCTCAATTCCGGTGTCCCTCATGCCGGGCGGCGGTCAGTACACGTCCCGGACGTAGCGCTTGTCGGCTTTGAGTGCGTCCACATAGTCCCGGGCGCCGGCGGCGTCGAGACCACCGTGTTCGGCGACGATGTGGACGATCGCGTCGTCGACGTCGTGGGCCATGCGCGCGGCGTCGCCGCAGACATAGAGGTATGCGCCGCGCTGCAGCCAGGCGTACAGCTCGGCGCCGTTCTCGCGCATCCGGTCCTGGACGTAGACCTTGTGGTCCTGATCGCGGGAGAAGGCGAGGTCCAGGCGGGTGAGCAGGCCGGACTCGGTGAACTCGGCGAGTTCGGACTCGTACAGGTAGTCGGTGGCGCGGTGCCGGTCGCCGAAGAACAGCCAGTTCTCTCCGGTGGCGCCCCGCGCCGCCCGTTCGTGCAGGAAGGCGCGGAACGGGGCGATGCCGGTGCCCGGGCCGATCATGATGATCGGGACGTCGTCGCCGGGCAGCCGGAACGACGAGTTCGGGGTCGGGTAGATGCCGATCTGCCGGTCCGGGCAACGGTCGGCGAGATGGGTGGAGCAGGCGCCGCCGCGATCACGGCCGTCGCTGTGGTGGCGGACCACGGCGACGGTGAAGTGCACGCTGCCGGCGTGGCGCAGCGGGCTCGAGGAGATCGAGTACACCCGCGCGGTGAGCGGGCGCAGTTCGTCGGCGAGCTCCTCGGGGGTCAGGCTCAGCGCCGGATCGACGTTGAGCAGGTCCAGTACGTCGCGGCCCCACAGGTAGGCGTCGTAGGCATCGTGATCGGCCGTGTCGACCAGGCGCCGCAACTCGGGGTCGCCGGTGCGGGCGGCGAAGAAGTCCACCAGATGCTTTGCCGGCGTGGAGATCTCGAGCCGGTGCAGGAGGGCGTGCCGGAAGGTGGTGACCCCGTCGCGTCCCGGGATCGGTTCGTCGCCGGTGGCGCCGAGCCGGGTGATGATCGCCTCGACCAGGGCCGGGTCGTTGACGGTGACCACGCTGAAGCCGTCGCCCGGCTGATACTCCAGACCGCTCTCGCCCAGATCCACCTCCAGGTGGCGCACCTCCTTGTCCGAGCCCTCCCGGGAGAGCAGTACGTCGGCGGTGATGCGGGCGGGGTAGGGGTTCTTCCGGCCCCACGGCGACTTGCCGGCCCGCCGCCCGGCGGCGGAGGTCTGCGCCGCCTCGGCGGGCTCGGCGCTCCTCGCGGATTCCGCAGGCTCGGGCTCGGGTTCGGCGTCCGGCTCTGCTGCCGCAGGGGCGGGCGCGGTGGTCTGCGCGGCCTCGGTGAAGGCGGCCATGGCGCGCGGCAGCCACTCGTCGACCGGCGGCTGGAAGTCCAGGTCGCAGTCGACCCGCTCGATCACCCGGGTGCCGCCGAGTTCTTCGAGCCGGGCGTCGACGTCCTTGCCGGCCTGACAGAAGAAGTCGTAGATCGAGTCGCCCAGGGCGATGACCCCGAACTGCAGCCCGTCGAGCCGGGGTGCGTCGGCGGCGCTGAACTCGTCCCAGAAGTCGGCGGCGTCGTCGGGGATCTCGCCTTCGCCGTAGGTGGCGCACACCACGACCAGCCGGTCGAGTCCGGCCAGGGTGGCGGTGTCCAGGTCGGCGCCGTCGATCACGCTCGCCTCGAAGCCGGCTTCCACGCCTTTCTCCACGACCTGGTCGGCGATCCACTCGGCGTTGCCGCTCTGGGTGATGAACACGACCGACAGGGTGCGGGTGTCGGTGGCGAGGCTGCCGGTGTCGGGAGCCTGGTGCAATTGGGTCATGGCGTCGGGCTTTCGTCGTCGGTGGCCAAATTTCTGGACAGTCGTCTAGTCAGCTTAACTCTGGACAGTCGTCTATTCAGGTTAGCTAAGCCTAAGTTCATACGGAAGAGTGAAAGGCGGTCCGGATCCGGGGTGCCGATCCGGATCGCCGAAGTCGGTACCGGGCCGCGGCGCGCCGCGTGCAAGGATGGAACGGTGAGTGCCGTCTTCGACTGCAGTGATCCCGCCGAGCGTTCCGCCGGACTGCACGCGGCCGTCGCCGCCGCCCGTAGCGGCCGGCTGGTCGTGATGCCCACCGACACCGTGTACGGGCTGGGCTGCGATGCCTTCGACTCGGCGGCGGTCTCCGATCTGCTCGCCGCCAAGGGGCGCGGGCGCGACATGCCGGTCCCGGTGCTGGTGGGGTCCTGGCACACCGTCGACGGGCTGGTGGCCTCGATGACGCCGCAGGCCCGGGAGCTGGTGCAGGCCTTCTGGCCGGGAGGCCTCTCGCTGGTCGTGGAGCAGGCGCCGACTCTGGCCTGGGACCTCGGCGACACCGACGGCTCGGTGATGCTGCGCATGCCGCTGCACCCGGTGGCGATCGAGGTGCTGCGCGAGGTGGGACCGATGGCGGTCTCGAGCGCCAACGTCTCCGGACAGCCGCCGGCCGTCACCGCCGCCGACGCCCGCGCCCAGCTCGGCGAGGAGGTGACCGTCTATCTCGACGGCGGGCGCGCCCAACTCGGCACGGCCTCGACCATCGTCGACCTGACCGGTGAGACGCCGCGCGTCCTGCGCGAAGGGGCGGTGAGCCTGGCCGAGGTGGCCGAGGTCCTCGACTGCGTCCCGGACGAGCTGCGGGCGGACCGATGACGGTGCCCGATCCGATGGCGGCGGCCGACCCGCAGGTCGCCGCGCTGATCGAACGGGAGCAGCGCCGCCGCGACCGCGGGCTGCAACTGCTCGCCGCCGAATCGTCGGCCACCCCGGCGGTGCGGGCGGCGATGGCCTCGGTGCTGGCCGACAAGTACGCCGAAGGCTATCCGGGGCGCCGCTACCACGGCGGCTGCGAGGTGGTCGACGAGGTGGAGAACCTCGCCGCCGACCGCGCCCGGGCGCTCTTCGGCGCCGACTACGTCAACGTCCAGCCGCTCTCCTGGGTGCTGGCCAACCTGGCCGTGCTGGCCGCCTTCGCCCAGCCGGGTGATCCGATCCTGTCCCTGGGCCTGCGCCACGGCGGGCACCAGTCGCACGGCTCGCGGGCCAACTCCTCGGGCCGCTGGTTCAACGTCGTCAACTACGGGGTCCGCCGGGACACCGAACAGGTCGACTACGACGAGCTGCGCACCCTGGCGCTGCTGCACCGGCCACGGGTGATCGTCGCCGGCGGCACCTCGTACACCCGGGACTGGGACCTGCCCGCACTGCGGTCGATCGCCGACGAGGCGGGCTGCATCCTCTGGGTGGATGCCGCCCACACCGCCGGCCTGGCCGCCGGGGGCGTGCTGCCCTCGCCGGTGCCCTACGCCGATGTGGTCACGGTGGCCACCAACAAGGTGCTGCGCGGTCCGCGCGGGGGACTGCTGCTGGCCCGTGCCGAACACGCCGAGGCGCTCGGCCGCGCGGTCTATCCCTTCCTTCAGGGCGCACCGGCGATGCATGCGATCGGCGCCAAGGCGGTGGCCTTCGCCGAGTCGGCGACCGATGCCTACAGTGCCTATGCGAGCACGGTGGCCCATGCGGCCCGGGCGCTGGTCGCATCGCTGGAGGAGTACGGACTGCGGCCGGTGGCCGGCGGCACCGACACCCACGTCGGCATCGTCGAGGTCACCGGGCTGGGCCTGACCGGGCGGCAGGCCGCCGACCGGCTGGCCGCATCCGGGATCGTCGTCGACAAGGCGATCACCCCGTTCGACGAGCAGCCGGTGGCTCTGGGCAGTGCGATCCGCTTCGGGACGGCCGTGGCCGCGGCCGCCGGCCTGAGCGCGCAGCGCATGCCCGAGGTGGCCCGGTTGATGGTGCAGGCCATGCGTACCCCGCTCGGCGACACCGCGCGACACGAGGGCACCGCGAGCGAGATCGCCGCCCTGCTGTCCGAGTAGCCTGAGCGGCGTGATGGATCCCGGGAGCGGCGCGATGCCGATGGCGCTCGCCACCACCGTCGGCGGCGCGGGCGTCCCGCTCCGCGAGCTCGCGCTGGTGGCGCTCAGCGCCGCCGGGATCACCTATCTGCTGACCTCCCTGGTGCGCGTCTTCGCGGTCCGGGCCGGGGCCGTCGCCGTCCCCCGCGAGCGCGACGTGCACGTGATCCCCACCCCGCGGCTCGGGGGAGTGGGGATGTACGCCGGGGTGGTCTGCGCGATCGCCCTGGCCGCTCAGCTGCCGGCCCTCAACCGGGGTTTCGCGTACACCCACGACATGCTCGCGGTGGTCACCGCCGGACTGGTGATCGTCCTGGTCGGGGTGATCGACGACCGCTGGGGACTCGACGCGCTCACCAAATTCGTGGGTCAGCTCACCGCCGCCGGAGTGCTGGTGGTGATGGGCGTCAACTGGAATCTGCTCTACGTCCCGTTCGCCGACATCGGCACCGTGGTGCTCGATCCGCTGCAGGCCGGGCTGCTCACCATCCTGATCACGGTCACCACCATCAACGCGATGAACTTCGTCGACGGACTCGACGGACTGGCCGCGGGTCTGGGGCTGATCGCGGCGTCCGCCGTGCTCATCTTCTCGCTCGGACTGCTGCACGATCAGGGCGGTGACGTCAGCTACTACCCGTCGGCGCTGATCACCGCCGCGCTGGCCGGCGCCTGTCTGGGTTTCCTGCCGCACAACTTCTCGCCGGCCCGCATCTTCATGGGCGACTCGGGCGCCATGCTCATCGGACTGATGCTGGCGGCCGCGTCGACGAGCGCCTCGGGCCGTCCGGCGCGCAACGCCTACGGCACCGCCGATCTGTTCACCCTGCTCTCCCCGCTGGTGCTGGTGGCGGCGGTGATGTTCATCCCGCTGCTCGACATGGCCATGGCGGTGGTCCGCCGCACCCGGGCCGGAGTCGGCTTCTACACCCCCGACAAGATGCATCTGCACCACCGGCTGCTGGAGCTGGGCCATTCCCAGGCGCGGGTGGCGCTGCTGATCTATCTGTGGGTGGGGGTGCTGGCCTTCTCGGTGGCCGCCTGCACCCTGGTCGATCCGGTGATCGTCGCGCCGTTCTTCGCCGCCGGTCTGCTGATCGCCCTGGTGGCCACGTTCGCGCCCAGGTTGAGCCGCCGGCTCGCCAGTCGATAGCCTGAACCTCGTGTCCAGTACCGATGATGCCGGCAGCGCCGGTTCCCGCGACGAGGCGACGCCCGGCGCCGACAGCCCCGGCGGCGAGACCGCCGAGACCGAATACGACTCGCTCGCCCCGCTCAAGACCGGTCTGCGGTACGGGATCTGGGGGCTGGCCATCCTGACGGTCCTGGGCCTGCTGATCTTCTGGCCCAAGGACGGTCTGCCCGGCCTGTGGGGCGTGCTGATCGGCGCCGGCGTGGGCGGCGCCTTCATCCTGATCACCGCGGTGGTCATCCTGACCTCGGTGAACCTCAAACCGTCGGCCACGATGGCCGCGGTGATGGGCTCGTGGTTCCTCAAGATGGTGGCCGTGCTGGTGGTGATGGCGATCCTGAGGGAGATGGACTTCTACTCCAAACCGGCCCTGGTGACGATGCTGATCGGTACCATCATCGCGGTGCTGGGCAGTGAGGTGTGGGGTGTGATGAGCACCCCCACGCCCTATGTCGAACCCGCACGCGACAACGCCGACCGCAAGTGAGCAAGGTCACCGCAGATCCGCTGACCAGCTACTACAACCGATAGTAGTTCGGTGGGCGATCCTGATCAGCCGGTCTGACCAGGGGGCGATTCGCGGGCACCGATAACTACTTGATAAAGTTCTGCACGCAAGAGCACACGAGGTTGCAACGCAGATTCGCGCTGCCATGCCGTCGTGCTCACCACACGATGGCCGATCCGACCGGAAGACCACTCACCTTCCGGCGCTAGAACGGGAGAGACCGCTGAGCGCAACAATCGTCGCCGACGAATTCCACCAGCCTTCGCTGTGGGACTTCTTCCCGAAGGAAGTTCTCTTCGCAGACACCCCGTTCGCCCTGGACCGGCTGATGATCATCCGGGTGGTCGTGGCCGTCCTGGTGGCCCTGTGCTTCGCGCTGGCGATGCGTAACGCCAAGCTGGTTCCGGGCGGCGTGCAGAACGTCGCCGAGAGCGCACTGGACTTCGTGCGGATCAACATCGCCGAAGAGATCCTCGGCAAGGAGAACGGCCGCAAGTACCTGGCGATCATCGCCTCGATCTTCTTCGCGACGCTGTTCCTGAACCTCACCTCGATCATCCCGTTCCTGAACATCTCGTCGAACGCCCGGATCGGCATGCCGATCGTGATGGCCGCCGCCGCCTACATCACCTACATCTGGGTGGGCGTGCGCAAGTTCGGCTTCTTCGGCTTCGTGCGGTCCTCGATCGTGCTGCCCAACGTGCCGCTGCCGGTGCACTTCCTGCTGGTGCCGATCGAGTTCATCTCGACCTTCCTGCTGCGGCCGTTCACGCTGACCGTCCGACTCATGGCCAACATGCTCGCCGGCCACATCATGCTGGTGCTGTTCTTCGCCGCCACCCAGTACTTCCTGTTCAGCGGAACCTGGCACATCGTCTTCGCGCCGTTCTCGCTGCTCGTCGGCATCGGCTTCACCTTCTTCGAGCTGCTCGTGATCGTTCTGCAGGCGTACATCTTCGCCCTGCTGACCGCGGTCTACATCGACCAGTCGATCCACGCCGACCAGCACTGATCCAGACCAACCACCGACTCAACAGAGACTGACTCGCTCGCCCGACCGGGTGGGGAGCCACCAAGAAAGGGAATCGCAAGATGAGCTACATCGCCCAGACTCTCGCCGAAAGCTCCGAGATCACCGGTAAGGGCTTCGGCGCCATCGGTTACGGCCTCGCCGCGATCGGCCCGGGCATCGGCGTCGGCATCGTCGCCGGCAAGGCCATCGAGGGTATCGCCCGTCAGCCCGAGCTGGCCGGCCAGATCCGCACCACCATGTTCCTGGGTATCGCACTCTCCGAGGCACTGGCGCTGATCGGTATCGTCACCGGCTTCATCTTCTGATCGCGGGAAGACAGATCATGATCAACGAGTTGATTCTCGCAGCCTCGGAGGAGGGTGGCGAGCACGAGCCGCCCAATCCGCTGCTGCCCCAGTGGTACGACATCATCTGGTCGTTGGTCGCCTTCGCCGTCGTCCTCTTCGTGTTCTGGAAGTACGTCATCCCGATGTACCAGAAGGTGCTCGACGAGCGGCGCAACACCATCGAAGGCGGCATCGAGCGCGCCGAGGCCGCACAGGCCGAAGCCAATGCTCAGCTCGCGGCCTACCGTGAGCAGCTCGCCGGCGCCCGTGAAGAGGCCGCGGCCATTCGCGAGGAGGCCCGCACTCAGGGCGGACAGATCATCGCGGACATGAAGGCCCAGGCCACCACGGAAAGCGATCGGATCATCGCCAACGGCTCCGCCCAGCTCGACGCCCAGCGTCAGCAGGTCGTCTCCGAACTGCGCGGCGATCTCGGACGGATGTCGATCGACTTGGCCGAGAAGCTGGTCGGCAGCTCGCTCACCGACGAGGCCCAGCAGGCCGGGACCGTCGACCGGTTCCTCGCCGAGCTCGACACCGTCGGCAACGAGTCCGCCAAGTAAGCGACCCCGGCACGCCGCCACCGCAAGCGCAACCAGAAGGAATGTAGGTACATGCACGCAGCGTCAAGCCGTGAAGCCCTCGAGGGGGCTCGCGTCGAGCTGGAAGCAGCCCTGAGGGGCAGCGATGCGCCGGCCACCACCGGCGTCACCGTCGGCACCGAGCTGCTCTCGGTGTCCGCCACCGTGTCGGACGACCGGGCTCTGCGGACCGCCCTCGGGGATTCGGCCACCGCGCCGGATCTGCGGGCCGGCATCGCCGAGCGCGTGCTCACCGGCAAGGTGCATGACCTGACCCGCCAGACCGTCGCCTCGGCGGCGGCCCGGCACTGGTCCACCGACGCCGATCTGGTTGCCGGACTGGCGAGTCTCGGGCGCGAGGCACTGCTGCTCTCCGCCAAGGACAGCGGCGAGCTCGACACCGTCGAGGACGAGCTGTTCCGGCTCTCGCGGGTCGTCAAGGACAACACCGAACTCGAGCAGGCCCTGTGCGATCCGGCCCGCTCGGCGAGCGATCGGGCCGGCCTGCTGGCTTCGCTCATCGCCGGCAAGGTCAACCCGGTCACCGAACGCCTGGCAGTCCAGGCGATCACGACCGACACCGACAACGCTCCCGGTGACGTCATCGACTCCCTGTCCGGTCTGGCGGCCGCCGCCAACGGGCGCAAGGTGGCCTATGTCAGCTCGGCGACCGAGCTCTCTGCGCAGCAGCGCACGGAGCTGGCGGGCAAGCTGTCGGCGATCTACGACTCCCCGGTCACCCTGCACATCGACATCGACCCCGAGCTGCTCGGTGGCGTCGTCGTGCGTGTGGGTGACGAACGTATCGACGGCAGTATCGCCGGCCGGCTGGCGGCTCTGCGCCGCAGCCTGCGGTGACCGTCACTGATTATCAAGATTCCCAGACCACCCAAGAAAGCCAGGAAGAGCAAGGAACATGGCCGAACTGACCATCTCCTCCGAGGAGATCCGGAGCGCTATCGCAAGTTACACCGAGGAGGTGGGTAGCGAGGCCACGCGCGAAGAGGTCGGCACCGTTACCGATACCGGCGACGGTATCGCCCACGTCGGCGGTCTGCCCGGCGCCATGGCGAACGAGCTGCTGGAATTCCCCGGCGGCATCCGCGGCGTCGCACTGAACCTCGACGTCGACAACGTCGGCGCCGTCATCCTGGGTGACTACGAGAACATCGAAGAAGGCCAGGAGGTCAAGCGGACCGGCAACGTGCTGTCGGTGCCCGTGGGCGACAAGTTCCTCGGCCGCGTGGTGGACCCGCTGGGTGCGCCGATCGACGGTCTGGGATCGATCGAGGCCGAGGCCGACCGCGTCCTCGAGCTGCAGGCCGCCACCGTGCTCGAGCGCCAGCCGGTCGAGGAGTCCCTCGCCACCGGTATCAAGGCCATCGACGCCATGACCGCCATCGGCCGCGGCCAGCGTCAGCTGATCATCGGCGACCGCAAGACCGGCAAGACCGCGGTCTGCATCGACGCGATCCTGAACCAGAAGGCAAACTGGGCCACCGGCGATCCGGAGAAGCAGGTCCGCTGCATCTACGTCGCCATCGGCCAGAAGGGCTCGACCATCGCCGGCGTCAAGCAGACGCTGGAGGAGAACGGCGCGATGGAGTACACCACCATCGTCGCCGCCCCCGCCTCCGACTCCGCCGGCTTCAAGTGGCTGGCCCCGTACACCGGCTCGGCTCTCGGCCAGCACTGGATGTACCAGGGCAAGCACGTCCTGATCGTGTTCGACGATCTGTCCAAGCAGGCCGAGGCCTACCGCGCCATCTCGCTGCTGCTGCGCCGCCCGCCGGGCCGCGAGGCCTACCCGGGCGACGTCTTCTACCTGCACTCGCGTCTGCTGGAGCGTTGCGCCAAGCTCTCGGACGAGATGGGCGGCGGCTCGATGACCGGCCTGCCGATCATCGAGACCAAGGCCAACGACGTCTCGGCGTTCATCCCGACCAACGTCATCTCGATCACCGACGGCCAGGTCTTCCTGGAGTCGGACCTGTTCAACAAGGGCGTCCGGCCGGCCATCAACGTCGGTATCTCGGTCTCCCGTGTCGGTGGCGCCGCCCAGACCAAGGGCCTCAAGGACGTGTCCGGCTCGCTGCGTCTGGAGCTGGCCCAGTTCCGTGAGCTCGAGGCCTTCTCGGCCTTCGCCTCCGACCTCGACGCCGCCTCCAAGGCGCAGCTCGAGCGCGGTGCCCGCTGGGTGGAACTGCTCAAGCAGGACCAGAACAGCCCGGTGGCCGTCGAAGACCAGATCGTCTCGCTGTACCTGTGCGGCGAGGGCTTCATGGACTCGGTGCCGGTGGGCGACATCCGCCGCTTCGAGGCCGAACTGCTCGGCGATCTGCACCACAGTGCCAAGGGCGTCTACGAGAACATCGCCGGCGGCAAGAAGCTCAGCGACGACGACAAGTCGGCCCTGGCCACGGCCACCGACAACTTCAAGGCGGGCTTCATCGCCTCCGACGGCAGCCGCGTGGTCGAGGTGCCGGCCGACGCCCTGGCCGCTGAGGACGTCGAGTCCGAGACGATCCGAGTGACGAAGAAGCAGAAGTAACATGGCAACCATTCGGGAGCTGCGTTCGCGGATCCGGTCGATCCAGTCGACCAAGAAGATCACCAAGGCGCAGGAGCTGATCGCGACCTCGCGGATCACCAAGGCACAGGCACGGGTGGCTGCCGCCCGTCCCTACTCCGAGGAGATCACCCGGGTCGTCACGACGCTGGCCAGCGCCTCGTCGTCGCTCGAGAGCCCGCTGCTGGTGGCCCGGGAGAATCCGCGCCGGGCTGCGGTCCTGGTGGTCACCAGCGACAGCGGTCAGTGCGGCGGCTACAACGCCAACGTCCTCAAGGAGACCGAGGAGCTGCTGTCGTTGCTGCGCTCGGAGGGCAAGGAACCGGTCGTGTACGTGATGGGCCGCAAGGGCATCGGGTACTACACCTTCCGCGACCGTCCGATCGCGGCGAGCTGGTCCGGCTTCTCGCAGCAGCCGGCCTTCGCCGACGCCGGTGCCGCCGTCACCCACCTGGTGGACTCCTTCCTCACCGGTTCCGGTGAGCAGGTGGATCTGCCCGGCGGCGGCTCCATCGAGGGCGTCGACGAGCTGCACGTGGTCTACACGCGCTTCGTGTCCATGCTCACCCAGCGGCCGGTCGTGCGCCGGATGGCGCCGGTCGACGTCGAGTTCGAGGTCGAGCAGCTCGACCTCGGCGAGGACATGCTCGACGAGACCCCGTCCAACGGCGGCGTCCCGGCCGACATCGAGTTCGAGCCGGAGGCCAAGCAGCTGCTCGACGCGCTGCTGCCGAAGTACGTGGCCTCGCGGATCTTCGCGGCGCTGCTCGACTCGGCGGCTTCGGAGAACGCGGCCCGCCGCACGGCGATGAAGGCCGCCACCGACAACGCCACCGAGCTGGAACGGACCCTGTCCCGCCAGGCGAACGCGGCACGTCAGGCTCAGATCACCCAGGAAATCAGCGAGATCGTCGGCGGCGTCGAAGCGCTGGCCCACTGACACACGACCAACGAGGAAAGTGAAGTAACCATGACTGCAGCAGTCACCGATTCGACCGCGGGCGCCGCTTCGGCGACCGCCGGTCGCGTCGCCCGGGTCATCGGGCCCGTCGTCGACGTCGAGTTCCCGCGTGGCGCCGTCCCCGATCTGTTCAACGCCCTGCACGCCGAGATCACCCTGCCGGCCGTGGCCAAGACGCTGACCCTCGAGGTCGCGCAGCACCTCGGCGACAACGTGGTCCGCACCGTGTCCATGCAGCCCACCGACGGCCTGGTCCGCGGCGCCTCGGTCACCGACACCGGCAAGCCGATCTCGGTGCCGGTCGGCGACGTGGTCAAGGGCCACGTGTTCAACGCGCTGGGCGACTGCCTGGACGCGCCGGGCACCGGTCGCGACGGCGAGCAGTGGGGCATCCACCGCAAGCCGCCGGCCTTCGACCAGCTCGAGGGCAAGACCGAGATCCTCGAGACCGGCATCAAGGTCATCGACCTGCTGACCCCGTACGTCAAGGGCGGCAAGATCGGCCTGTTCGGCGGCGCCGGTGTGGGCAAGACCGTGCTCATCCAGGAGATGATCACCCGTATCGCCCGCGAGTTCTCCGGTACCTCGGTGTTCGCCGGCGTCGGGGAGCGCACCCGTGAGGGCACCGACCTGAAGCTGGAGATGGAGGAGATGGGCGTCCTCCAGGACACCGCCCTCGTCTTCGGCCAGATGGACGAGCCGCCGGGGACGCGTATGCGCGTGGCCCTCTCGGCCCTGACCATGGCCGAGTACTTCCGCGACGTGCAGCACCAGGACGTGCTGCTGTTCATCGACAACATCTTCCGGTTCACCCAGGCCGGCTCGGAGGTCTCCACGCTGCTCGGCCGGATGCCGTCCGCGGTGGGCTACCAGCCGACCCTGGCCGACGAGATGGGTGAGCTGCAGGAGCGGATCACCTCGACCAAGGGCCGTTCGATCACCTCGCTGCAGGCGATCTACGTGCCGGCGGACGACTACACCGACCCGGCCCCGGCGACCACCTTCGCCCACCTCGACGCGACCACCGAGCTCTCGCGCCCGATCTCGCAGCTGGGTATCTACCCGGCCGTGGATCCGCTGACCTCCACCTCGCGCATCCTGGAAGCCTCCATCGTCGGCGACGAGCACTTCCGCGTCGCCAACGAGGTGAAGCGGATCCTGCAGAAGTACAAGGAACTGCAGGACATCATCGCCATCCTCGGTATGGACGAGCTCTCCGAAGAGGACAAGGTCACCGTCGCCCGCGCCCGTCGCCTGCAGCGCTTCCTCGGCCAGAACTTCCTGGTCGCCGAGAAGTTCACCGGCCAGGTGGGCTCCGTGGTGCCGCTCGCCGACACCATCGAGGCCTTCGACCGGGTCTGCAAGGGCGAGTTCGATCACCTGCCCGAGCAGGCGTTCAACAGCTGCGGCGGTCTTGACGACGTCGAGGCTGCGGCCGCCAAGATCGCCGGAAAGTAGTCGCTGGACATGGCTGAGAAGACCTTCCGACTGGACGTGGTCTCACCCGATACCTCGCTGTACTCGGGCAATGCCACGATCCTCGTCGCACAGACCACCGACGGCGAACTGGGCGTCCTGCCCGGCCACGCACCGCTGCTGGGCGAACTCGCCCCGGGCGGTTGCGTGGTGGTCACCGAAGAGAGCGGCGACAAGATCGCCATGGCGGTCCAGGGCGGCTTCCTCTCGGTGACCGCCACCGAGGTGAAGGTGCTCGCCGAGGCCGCTCAGTTCGCGTCGGAGATCGACGCGAGCGCCGAGCAGGCCGCTCTGGAGGCGGCGGAGGAGGGCAGCGCGGCATACCTGCAGGCGCGTTCCCGGCTCCGTGCCGTCGCCGCGGTGAGCTGATCCGGCGACCGACGATGATGTGTGCAACCAGCCGCCCCGAACGATCGGGGCGGCTGGTTGCCTTTTTCCGGTCGTGTAGCAGCAGGGGAGTGTGAGCAGTGCCCTGGTGGTCCTGGCTGATCCTGGCGGTTCTGCTCGCCGGGCTGGTGCTGCTGGCCGTCCTCGTCTATAGGGTGACGGAGGTGCGGCGGGCCGGGACTCCGGTCATTCTGCGCCGGCTGCCCGCGGCGGCCGATCAGGGCTGGCGGCACGGGTCCGTGCACTACAACGACTATTCGCTGGTGTACTACCGGCTCAGTTCACTGCGCATCGGCCCGACGGCGGTGCTGCCCCGGCGCCGGCTCGAGATCGTCGGCCGGCGGCACCCCGAGGGCACCGAGCTGGAGATCATGGAGCCGGACACGGTGATCGTGCACCTGACCGTGAACGCTCCGGGCGGCAAGAAGCTGCCGCCGTCCCGCGCCGGTGAGCGCGCCGCCGACTACGAGGTGGCCCTGGACCGGGACCTGCTCACCGGACTGCTGTCCTGGATCGAGGCGCGGTCGCCGAGCCGCGCACGGTGGCGCCGCGCCGCCTGACGGGTCCGCCGCCTGACGGGGCTGTCTGACGGGGCCGGCGCAGGAGCGGTCAGCGATTGCGGCTCTCGCCCGGCACCCACTTCACGTCCCCGCGGCCGTCGCGGACATTGGCCACCCGGCCCAGGATGAACAGCAGATCCGAGAGCCGGTTGAGGTACTTGGCCGGCAGCACGCTGGTGTTCTCCGGATCGGCGTCGATCGCCGCCCACGCCGACCGCTCGGCACGACGGGTGACTACCCTGGCCTGATGAAGCAGTGCCGACAGGGCTGTGCCGCCCGGCAGGATGAACGAATCCAGCGGGGTGAGTTCTTCGCCGAACCGGTCGCACCAGCCCTCGAGGGCGTCGATGTAGCTCTCGAGTACGCGCAGCGGCGGATACTCCGGATTCTCGACGATCGGAGTCGATAGATCCGCGCCGGCGTCGAAGAGATCGTTCTGCGCCACGGTGAGAACCTCGGCGATGTCGGTGGGCACGTCGCCGCCGAGCGTGAGCGCCAGGCCGATCGCGGCATTGGCTTCGTCACAGTCGGCGTAGGCGACCACCCGGGGATCGGTCTTGCGGACGCGGGAGAAGTCGGAGAGTCCGGTGGTGCCGTCGTCGCCGGTACGCGTGTAGATCTTCGTCAGATGCACTGCCATGATCTCCAACCTAGCCGCTGCGGCGTCGCGCCGGAGCGGGCCGGACGGCGGCGGGCTCCGCCGGAGCGATGCCCTAAACTGACGGACGTGAGCGATCGCTATCTCGTGACCGGTGGTGCTCGGCTGGCCGGTCGGGTCGTTGTCGGGGGCGCAAAGAACAGTGTGCTGAAGCTGATGGCCGCGTCGCTGCTCGCGCACGGCCGGACGGTGCTGACCAATGCGCCGGAGATCGCCGACGTCCCGCTGATGGCCCAAGTCCTCGAAGGGCTCGGTGCCTCGGTGCAGATCGACGGCGACCGGGTGACCATCGACACCCCTGAGGTGCCGAGCCATCACGCCGACTTCGAGGCGGTGAAGCAGTTCCGGGCCTCGGTGTGCGTGCTGGGCCCGCTGATGGCCCGCTGCCGTCGCGCGGTGGTCGCGCTTCCCGGCGGCGACGCGATCGGCTCCCGGCCGCTGGACATGCACCAGGCGGGGCTGCGGGCCCTCGGGGCGCACAGCGCCATCGAGCACGGCTGTGTGGTGGCGCAGGCCGACGAACTGACCGGCGCCCAGATCGGCCTGGAGTTCCCGTCCGTCGGGGCCACCGAGAACATCCTGATGGCCGCAGTGCTGGCCGACGGCGTGACCGAGATCGACAACGCCGCCCGGGAGCCGGAGATCGTCGATCTGTGCGAGATGCTGATCGAGATGGGCGCCCGCATCGACGGGGTGGGCACCGAGACCCTGATCGTGACCGGAGTGGAGCGGCTCTCGCCGACCAGCCATCACGTGGTCGGCGACCGGATCGTCGCCGGCACCTGGGGGATCGCGGCCGCGATGACCCGCGGGGACGTGGAGGTGGTCGGCATCCCGCCGCAGCACCTGGCGCTGGTGCTGACCAAGCTCGAGCACGCCGGCGCCGTCGTCGACCGCTTCGAGGACGGTTTCCGGGTGCGTCAGCAGGACCGCCCGCGCTCGGTGAACACCGCCACCCTGCCGTTCCCCGGCTATCCCACCGACCTGCAGCCGATGGCGATCGGGCTGGCCTCGATCTCCGAGGGCATGTCGCTGATCACGGAGAACGTCTTCGAAGCCCGGTTCCGGTTCGTCGAGGAGATGGTGCGGCTGGGCGCCGATGCCCGCACCGACGGGCATCACGCGGTGGTCCGCGGCATCGATCAGCTCTCCTGCGCGCCGGTCTGGTCCAGCGACATCCGGGCCGGGGCGGGTCTGGTGCTGGCCGGCCTGGTGGCCGACGGGGTCACCGAGGTCCACGACATCGAGCACATCGATCGCGGCTACCCGCACTTCGAGGAGAATCTGCGCGCCCTCGGCGGCGAGATCGAGCGGGTTCGCGGCTGAGACCTGTCCGACCGGACAGGTGGGTCACCTGAACCTGCGGGCACTCTCGGGTGCACAGGGTCAGGTCCCATTGCCCATGCTGTGACCTGGGGAACATTCTGGTGAGGAACCGCAGTCACCTCACAAGGAGAGCACCTCATGGCCATCGAGCTGAATCAGATCTGGGACTTCCCGATCAAGGAGTTCCACCCCTTCCCGAAGGCGAAGCTGGGCGTGGGCGCCCACGACATCCTCGGTGTGGAGGCCAAGGAACTCGGCATGACCCGGGTGCTCCTGATGACTACCGGTCTGCGCGGCTCGGGCATCATCGATGAGCTCAAGGGCAAGATCGAGTACCAGGGCGTGGACGTCGTGCTCTTCGACGAGGTCGAGTCCAACCCCAAGGACTACAACTGCATGGACGCCGCCGCGCGGTACCAGTCCGAGAAGTGCGACGGCATCATCTCGGTCGGCGGCGGCTCGAGCCACGACGCCGCCAAGGGCGCCCGGATGGTGATCGCCCACGACGGCCGCAACATCAACGAGTTCGAGGGCTTCTCCAAGGCCACCAACAAGGAGAACCCGAAGCACATCGCCGTCTCCACCACCGCCGGCACCGGCTCGGAGACCTCCTGGGCCTACGTCATCACCGACACCTCGGACATGGACAACCCGCACAAGTGGGTGGCCTTCGACGACACCTGTCTGGTGGACCTGGCGATGGACGATCCGCTGCTCTACTACTCGTGCCCCGAGCACTTCACCGCCTTCTGCGGCTTCGACGTGCTGGCGCACTGCACCGAGCCGTACGTCTCCCGGCTCGACTTCGCTCCCTCGCTGGGCAATGCGAAGTACTCGATCGAGCTCATCCGCGACCACCTGCGCACCGCCGTCTACGAGCCCCACAATCTCGAGGCCCGCACCGGCATGATGCACGCCCAGTACATCGCCGCACAGGCCTTCAACTCCGGCGGCCTGGGCCTGATCCACTCGCTCTCGCACGCCTTCAGCGCCTTCTACGACAGTCACCACGGCCTGAACAACGCGATCGCCCTGCCGCGGGTCTGGGAGTACAACCTGCCGGCCCGCTACGAGCGGTACGCCGACATCGCCGCGCTGCTGGGTGTGGACACCCGCAACCTGACCACGGTGCAGGCCGCCGACGCCGCGGTCGAAGAGGCCATCCGGATCTCCAAGGACCTGGGAATCCCGGAGAACTTCGGCCAGCTGAACGTCGACACCTACGAGAAGAACCAGATGAACACCGGCAAGTACGCCGGCAAGGGCACCGGGGTGGACACCTCGGAGAAGCAGATCCGGGCGATCAGCGAGCACATGATGGGCGACTGGTGCACGCCGGGCAATCCGCGTGAATGCACCGTCGAATCGATGATCCCGATGGTGCGGCACGCCATGACCGGCACCTACTGACCGGGAAGCGGTGAGCAGACACCGACCGCTGCTCCACCGCACCGATGCCCTCCGGGCGGCCGACGACGCGCCGGCCGCCCGGAGTTCCATCCGAATCGCCCCCGCCGCACCCGGCAGAGAATCTCGCCGCACCCGGCAGAACCGAGGACCTGATGAGCGACGCCGCCCCCGACACCCCGACGACCGCCTTCGCCGCGGTCGACGACCTGTCCGACGCCCTGGCCGGCCAGGGCTATCTCATCGACGCCGAGCTGGCGGTGGTGGTGCATCTGGCCACCCTGCTCGACCGGCCGCTGCTGCTCGAGGGCCCGGCCGGGGTGGGCAAGACCGAACTGGCGAAGGCTCTCGCAGCGGCCGCCGGCCGCGACCTGATCCGGCTGCAGTGCTACGAGGGACTCGACGAGGCCCGTGCCCTGTACGAATGGGATTACGCCCGGCAGCTGCTGCACGTGCAGATGCTGCGCGACCGGATCAGCGAGGAGCTGTCCGGCCATGCGACGCTCGCCGAGGCCTCGGCCGCGCTGGCCCGCACCGAGGTGGGCGTCTACACCGAGGACTTCCTGGTGCCGCGCCCGCTGCTCTCGGCCATCATGTCCGACGAGCCGACCGTGCTGCTGGTGGACGAGGTGGACCGCACCGACGAGGCCATGGAGGCGGTCATGCTCGAGGTCCTCGCCGAGCGGCAGGTGACCGTACCCGAACTGGGCACCTTCACCGCGCGGTCGGCGCCGTGGGTGATCCTCACCTCCAACGACACCCGCGAACTCTCACCGGCGCTCAAACGCCGCTGTCTGCACTTCTCGGTCGACTACCCCGATGCGGACCGCGAACGGCGCATCGTCGCGGTCCGGGCGCCCGACGTGGAGGAAGAGATCATCGGCGACGTGGTGGACCTCGCGCGCCGGCTCCGCGACCTGCCGCTGCGCAAGAGCCCGTCGATCGCCGAGGTGATCGACGCGGCCAGGGCGGCCTCGCATCTGAAGGCCGATCCGGCCCGCCGCGAGCGCATCGGCGGCGTCGATCCGGCGCTGCTCTCGCTGCTGCTCAAGTTCGGCACCGACGTCGAGCACGCACGCCGGGCCCTGGCCGCCGGGCTGCCGGCCTCCCCGGCGGCCGAGCGGGGCCCGGCCGAGACCGAGTGGGCGGCCGCACCGGCCGGCGGCTCGGTCACCGAGCGCGCCTTCGGCGCCGGTCGGGCCCGGAGCGCGGCGCGGGGCTGACCGGTGATCGACTTCCGCGACGACGCACTGGATCTGCTCGCGGTCCAGTTCGGCCGGGTGCTGCGCCACTTCGCGGTGGCGGCCTCGCCGGCCGAGGTGATCGAGATCCGGCGCGTCTTCGACATCGTGGGCGCAGCCGACATCGAGCGGCTGGCCACCGCACTGCGGGCGGTCAGCGCCAAATACGGCTATGAGCGCGAGGGCTTCGACCTGGCCTTCGAGCTGTTCTTCCGGCGCACCGGGGCGCCGCCGCCGGAGGACGATCTGCCGCGCGTGCGCGGCCTGGCCGGGGAGCTGCCCGACGATCTCGAGTGGGAGGAGGAGTTCACCGGTGCCGCCCGGATGATCGGCGCCGACGAGCACACCGTGGAGATCGGCGAGCTGATGATCGACGATCCGGACGCCCGCGAACGCACCGGGGAGAGCGCCCACCGCGAGGAGAACGACTTCTCGGTCTCCTCGGGCGCCGAAGCGCTCCAGGTGGACACCGACTCGTCGGCGGTCTCCGGCGGGGTGACCTACACCGTCGAGGTGGACCACGCCGCCGCCGGCGAGGCCGGTGAGCTGGTGGGCACCGCCGCCCGGGTGGAGGGCACCGACCTGACGCTCTCCGATGCGGGGGCGCTGCTGGCGGCGCTGTCGGCCTCGGACGGCCGGGCCGCCTACGGCGTCGACGGTGCCGAAGGGCTGGACGAACATCGCAGGCAGCAGCTCGAGCAGGCCCTGGCGCGGTTCGTCGAAGCGCTCAGCGACCGGCTGGCCGCCGCCGATCCGGCGCCCGGCGACGACGAGGGTCCGCCCGCGCCGGTCTACCGGGATCAGGCCGACATCGACCGGGCCTGTCACCGGCTGGTGCAGCGCATCCGCGGGGCGCCGCGACGGGTGAGCCGGCGCACCGACGCCGGCCCCCTCGACATCCGTTCGACGATGCGGGCCGCCGTCAGCACCGACGGTGTGCCGATCGACCTGTGGCGCCGGCGCCGGGTGCCCGGCCCGGTGCGGCTGCTGGTGCTGGTGGACGTGTCGCTGTCGGTGCGTCCGGTCACCGGCTTCATTCTGCGGCTGGCCCAGACGCTGCATCGCTTCGGCGACCGCTGCGAGGTGATCGCCTTCGTCGACCGGCCGGTGCTGGTGACTCCCGCGCTGCGCAGCGCCTCCCCGGAGGCCGCCCTGACCGCGGTGCTCGCCGCCGACGGTCTGGACCTGTCGGCCACCAGCGACTACGGGCGGTTCTGGACCGAGCTGGTCGCCGAGCACGGCGACCTGCTGACCCGGCGCACCAGTGTGCTGGCGGTGGGCGACGCCCGGTCCAATGCCTTCGATCCGCGGGTGGACCTGCTGGCCGACGTCGCCCGCCGGACCCACCGGCTGGCCTGGCTGACCCCGGAGCCCTCCCGGTACTGGACGCAGACCGGCTGCGCACTCGGCGACTACGCCGAGCACTGCAGCGGGGTGATCAGCGCCCGCGACGGCGCCGAGATCCTCGAGCGCTGCGACGAACTGGGTGCGGCACTGCGGTGAGGGCGGTACCTTCGGGACGGAACGAGGAGGTCGGCCGGTGATCGGTGCCAGTCCCGGAGCGGCGGCCGCGGCTCGCCGTCGTCCGGCCACCCGCGTCACCAAGTTCCACACCCCGGAGATCGTGCTGGGGCGCGGCGCCTTCCCGGAGGCCGCCCGTGCGCTGGCCGGACTTGGCGTGCGCCGGCCGCTGCTGGTCGCCGACCGGCGGCTGGCGGCGACCGTCTGGTACGAGCAGCTGCTGATCGAACTGCGCGCCGGCGGACTGGCGCCGGCCGTCTACCTGGACGTGACGCCCAACCCGCGGGCCACCGAGGTCACCGCGGGCTTCACCCGCTACGCCGAGCACGGCGCCGACGGGTTGATCGCGCTCGGCGGCGGCTCGGTGATCGACACCGCCAAAGGTGTGGCGGTGCTCGCCTCCAACGGCGGGCTGATCCTCGAATACGAGGGCATCGACCGCGCCGACCGTCCACTGCCGCCGCTGGTGGTGGTGCCGACGACGGCGGGCAGCGGCGCGGACGTCTCCCAGTTCTGCATCATCAACGACGCGCAGCGGCACACCAAGGTCACCATCATCGGCCGCACCCTGGTGCCGAACGTCTCGGTGATCGACCCGCAGCTGTTGACCACCGCACCGCAGGAGGTCACCGCCCAGGCCGGCATGGACACGCTCACCCACTGCGTTGAGGCCTTCGTCTCGCTGGCGCACAGCCGGCTCACCGACACCCTCGCCGTCGAAGCGCTGAGCGGGGTCTGGACCAACCTCGAACGGCTGGTGCAGGACCCCGGCGATGCGGAGGCGGGGGAGGAGATGGCGTTGTCCTCGCTGCGGGCCGGGATGGCCTTCACCAACGCCATCCTCGGCGCCACCCACGCGATGAGTCACCCGGTGGGCGGGCGCTGCGATGCCCCGCACGGCACCATCAACTCGGTGCTGCTGCCTCACGTCATCCGTTACAACGCGCAGGTCTGCGCCGACGACTTCGTCGATCTGGCGCGGGCGATGGGCATCGACGACAGCGGTCCGGCCCGCTCGGTCGCCGACCGCCTGGCCGACGAGGTCGCGGCTCTGGCCGCGCGGGTGGGCATGCCGGCGACGCTGACCCCGCTGGGGGTGGCCGACGACGACCTGGACATCCTGACCGGCAATGCGCTGGCCGATTCGTGCATGATCACCAACCCGCGCCGGCCCGACGCGACCGAGGTGCACCAGCTCTATCGGCAGGCGCTGTAGCCGTGGGCGCGCCGGAACCGGATCTGTCCGCCCTGGTCGGCCTGCACACGGTCAAGGGCGGGCACTACGCCCAGTACCGCGGTACGGCGGCGCGGCTGGGCCGGGTCATCACCGCGCTGGAGGGCATCTCCAAGGCGCTGGTGCAGACCGCCTCCGGCCCCGACGTCCTGGTGGCGGCGGTCGTCGACGCGGTGCGCGAACACCTCGGTGCCCGCTGGGTGCTGTTCGCGCTGGCCGACGGCGCACTCGAGCAGACCGGGCCGCGGCATCTGATCGCGGAGCGCGACGGCACGATCTCGGCCTTCGAGGGGGTCGCCGGCGCGCCGGTGCCGACCGATCTGCCCGATGCGGTGCTCAACCGGCTCAACGACATCCTGCGCGGGGAGGCGGCGGTGCTCGCGGCGCCGATCGTCGAAGACCATCATCTGCACGTCCCGGTGGAACTCGACGGAGAGGTGGTCGGCGGCCTGTCGGCCTGGACGCCCGACGGTCATCCGGTGGACCCGACCGATCTGATCGTGCTGCGCATCCTGGCGGGCCAGGCCACCGTCGCACTGGTCAATGCGGAACTGTTCTCGCAGGCCAATCAGCGGGCGGCCGAGCTCGCCGAACGCAACGGCGAACTCGAGCGCACCCAGCGGGAGCTGTCGGCGGCCCAGCGCCGGACTCTGCTGAGCACCGAGCGCTCGCGGATCGCACGGGAGTTGCACGACTCGGTGGGGCAGTCGGTGCTCTCGGCCGGTCTGCAGATGGAATTGGCCCGCGGCGAGGTGAGCCCGGCCGGACTCGAGCACCTCGACAAGGCGGTGGGCCTGAGCCGGGACGCGATGAAGCAGCTGCGCGGGGCCATCTACACGCTCGGCGACAGCGGGGCGTCGTCGCTGAGCATCCGCGGCACCCTCGACCAGCTGTGCGCGCTGCACCTGCCGTCGGACACGCGCAGTGCGGTGGTGGTGCGTGGACGGCCGCGGGAACTGCCCGGCGATGTGCAGCACGCCCTGCTGCGGATCGCAGGCGAATCGCTGTTCAACGCCTCCGCCCATGCCGGGGCGACCCAGGTGACGGTGACCCTGGCCTACGACGCCGAGCGGATCGCCCTGTACGTCGACGACGACGGTTCCGGCGATCCGGAGCGGCTGCGCACGCTGATGGCGGCCGCGCTGGAGGGCGACTTCGCGGCCGGTCACCACCGCGGCCTGGCGAACATGTCCTCCCGTGCCGCCGAGCTCGGCGGGCGGGTGCGGATCCGCCGTTCCCGGCTCGGCGGGGTACGGATCGCGGCCACCGTGCCGGTGCCGGCCGACCGGCCGACCGAGCCGAACAGGAAGGAGCCGTCGTGAGTGTCGATGGCGGACCAGCGCAGCGCCGGCCCATCCGGACGGTCCTGGTCGACGATCACGCCCTGCTGCGCGAGGGGCTCCGCTCGCTGCTCGACCGGGACGACGAGGTCGCCGTGGTCGGGGAGGCGGGCTCCTTCGACGAGGCGCTGGCCGAGATCGCACTGGGCAGGCCCGACGTGGTGGTGGTGGATCTGAAGCTGACCGCGGCCACCGAATACGAGGGGCTGCGGCTGATCAAGGAGATCTCCCGGCGTCACCCGGAGGTGGCGATCCTGGTGCTGACCACCTTCCTCGACGACGACCTGGTGATCCGGGCCGTGCGGGCCGGCGCCCGCGGCTACGTGGTCAAGGACGTCGACACCACCGAACTGTTGCGGGCCATCCGGGCGGTCTCCACCGGCGGCAGTGCCTTCGACCCGCGCAGTGCGACCATCGTCATGCGGACCATGGCGGGGGAGCGGAACGTCTCCGAGGAGCTCACCGAGCGCGAGCGGGAGGTGCTGCGGCTGCTGGCCGGCGGGTTGTCGAACGCCGAGATCGGCCGTCGGCTGTTCATCTCCGAGTCGACGGTCAAGTTCCACATCCGGAATCTGATCCACAAGCTCGGCGTCACCAAGCGCACCGACGCGGTCTACGTGGCCAGCAAGCGCGGCCTGATCTGACGGGCGGATGCCGGCGCAGCCGGGCGACGGCGGTTCAGGCCTTGTCGAGGACCAGCCACCCGCCGTGATCGGTGAAGATCTCGGCGTAGCAGTGCGTCCAGGGCGCCGCCCACCGCTGCAGGTCGTCGACGGTCAGCCGCTGCAGGTGACCGAAGTGCGGGCTGGGCTGCTCCTCGAAGGGCACCGCCACCACCACCCGCCGGCGCGCCACCCGCAGTGCCTCGGCCAGGGCCAGGGGGACCTCGGACTCATCGAGGTGTTCGAGCAGGTGGATCAGGGTCACGGTGTCCACCGACTCGCTCGCGCACGGCAGGGCCCGGGCGTCGCCGTAGACGGTGGACAGCGGCACGGCGAAGTCCTCGGCGGCGGTGGCGAGCAGGTCCAGTGCTCCCGTGCACAGGTCCAGCGCGCTGACCGCCATCCCGTCCTGGGCGCACTGCAGGGCCAGGAATCCGAAGCAGCAGCCCACTTCCAGCACGCTCTCGCCCGCCAGCAGCGACCGGGCCCGGCGATGGACCGGGGCGAAGGGCGAGGATCCGTCGCGCAGCTGGGCCACCGAGTTCCGGTAGAACGCCTGCCAGGCGCGCTGCGGGGAGTCGGCGCAGTCGGTGATCACCTGCACGGCCGCCGCCTCGAAGGCCTCGCGCCCCCGCAGCAGGCCGGCGCTTACCAGCGATTCGAGACCGGCCACGACACTGGCATCGCTGAGCTCGTCGAGAGTCAGCCCGTGCTGTACGCGTCCGTCGCACATCTGCCACGCCGGAGCAGCGCCTCCGGCCTGCGAAGCGGTGTGCGGTGCCTGGTCGAGCGTCGTGAGGGCCATGCCTTCGACGCTAGAAACCGCAGGTCGGCAGGGGAACTGACCGAACGGTGGCCGGCACCTGACCGATCGGCCAGGTCGGGAGTGACCGGGATTACACAGGCGTCCGGCGGCGTGTTCGACTGTTTCGCGGCCTGTGCGACACCGCATGTACGTCGCTGACCTGCGATGACGCCCGGATCACCATCCGGCGACCTGGCGATTTGCCTACCGCACGACATCTGCGTAACTTAATCCAAGTCAAAGCGGCCCGCCGCCGAGACAGCCAGCCGAGATCCGGCACTGTTCCGATTACGAACAGCGGTGGGATCATGCCCAGGACATCACGTTCTGGTAGGCTGGAACAGTTGCCCGGATTCGGGTGGCGCAACAGATGTTCACTGAAGTTCGCTCCATCTTTGTGGTGGGGTGGTGTTGGTGGGTGTGTGTTCTTTGAGAACTCGATAGTGTGTGATGGATTTTCTTGTGCCGCATATTTTTTGGCTGGTACAGGGAATGATTTTTTGATTGTTTTTTTGCCAGTCAATTCTTTTTTTGGA